>Ga0256837_1000791_pt1 | contig 24659 bp, 25 predicted proteins | sample 4562384metaG_FD_185976 | JGI IMG/M metagenome (GOLD analysis project Ga0256837, IMG submission 185976) | Hydrothermal vent microbial communities from Guaymas Basin, Mexico - 4561-384 | ecosystem: Environmental > Aquatic > Marine > Hydrothermal vents | place: Mexico: Guaymas Basin | collected...
TAAAGAACTTAAACGTATGATCGGTTTCAAACAACCTCTCTGTTTATGTGAGGCGGATTATAATAGAAATATATTTAATTGTCAAGAGTTTATGTTTAACTAGAGCTTAAATTTGGGAATTCTTTTTGTTATGATTTTTAAATCATTTTTCACGATTCTTTCACATACTTTATTGTATAATTATTACTTAATAAATATATGCAAGGATTACTATTGTTACATCAACAACTATTACAACAACAATTAGCACAAGAATCAAATAAATCATCATTTAATGAGATGCCACAAAATATTATCTCAACATTAGATAATATGGCATATGAAATTGCACAAAAAGAAGATTTAGATTCTTTTGATGTTAAACAAAAACTTGTAACAAATATTAATAAGCTTGTAGATAAAGATGTTGAATATTTAGTAAATCAAATGTCAATACTAATAGATAAGTCTGTACATGAAGAAGAATCTATTACAGATAAGAATGTTGAAAAAGATTTTATTTCATTTTTAATAAGACTATATTACTAGGTAAATTATGATTATCAATTCATCAAAAGTAAAAACTGAAGCTTTATTATTATTTTGTAGAGATCTTATAGTTTCATATAAATCTAATCAAAATGATATATACAAGGTGGATATTAATACTTTGGAATTTATTGATAAAAGAGTAGAAGAACTTTTGAAAGCTATTAATCTAGTTGTACAACCTATTGATTACTATATACGAAATACTAAGGTATCAAGAATATCAATTATATTAGATAGATACAATTTTATTACAAAAAATATATCTAACCATTTCAACCAAGGTGATCAATTTAATCCTGCTATGCTATGTTTTGCATTATTATGTACATGGTTTGCAGAATTAAATATAAATAGTAAAGAAAAAGAATTTATATACTTTTCAATATATCCCTATGGTGAGATATATGATAAACTTTTATTAAATACTACTAATATCAATTATAAAAAACTCAATATCAATATGCTAAATATTGCAGAAAATGTTATAAATAAACTTTTTATTTATAGGTCAAAATAGTTATGTTACAAAATGATTTTATAGATTTTAGAGATCCATTAACAGGTTTTCTTACTATATTTACTTTTATCTTTATTGCATCTTTCTTAACTTATTCTTTTGGTATATATAAAGAGAGAAAGCTTAGAAAAGAGTATCGTAAACTTTTAAAAAGATTTGAATTAGGAACACTAAAAGAGGAAGATTATATTCACCTTTATTCAACTTATAATCTTCCATTTGATTCCATAATTTTACTTGCATCAACTTTTCTACATAAAGGGCAATACAATAAAGCTATATCTGTATATTTAGTTTTACTAGAACATGTTGAAGAGAAAGTAAAAAAAGAGGAACTTCTTGAACTTTTAGGAAATGCATATTTTAAAAGTGGTTTATTACAAAGAAGTAAAGAGATATATCTTAAAATATTAAAATTTTCACCAAGAAATACAGTAGCATTAAAACATCTTTTACTTGTTTTCCAGAATTTAAAAGATTTTAAAAAAGCAGAAGAGGTACTTGATTCTTTAGAAGAGCTAGATGAAGATATAATAAAAGAGAGAATATATATAAAAATATTACATACCATCAATGATCCACTTTTAAGTTTTGAAACAAAATCTATTCAATTATATAATAACTTTATAATAAATAAAAAGCTAGAAAGAGTTGTAGCAGACTTTCTAATAACATTTAATAAAAATCTTTTTTGGCAAAATATTGAAGAGTTTAATATATCGAAAATTATTGATCTTCTTTGGTATCTAGATTTTGAAGATATCGATTTTGACAAAGTAAGTAAAAATAAAGCTTTACAAGAGATATTTACGGCAAAGGGATATATAAAAGATGTAGATCATAGTGAACTATTTGAACTTGATGTTTTAATTGCTATTAAAAATTCACCATCGAATGTAAAAGCAGATTTAAATTTTCAATTTATATGCTCATCATGTAAAAAAACTCATCCAATATATGATTCTAGATGTCCACATTGTCATAATATTTTAACATTTATAGTGGAATTAAAATTAACAAAAGCAATATCAAACATGAAAAGTTTTGTATAAAAGGATTAAAATGCTAAAACAAATATCTATATATAGTGATGGTTCAAGCCTTGGTAATCCTGGTCCTGGAGGATGGGGAACAATTCTAGAATTTAATGGTCACACAAAAGAGTTAAGTGGTGGAGAATTAGACACTACAAATAATAAAATGGAACTAAAAGGTGCAATTGAAGGATTAAAAGCATTGAAAGAACCATGTGAAGTAAAATTAATAAGTGATTCTAAATATGTTGTTCAAGGGATTAATGAATGGCTAAAGAATTGGGTAAAGAACAATTGGAAAACAGCATCTAAAAAACCTGTAAAAAATGTAGAACTTTGGAAAGAATATCTTGCAGTTTCTAAACAACACAAAATAAAAGCAATTTGGGTAAAAGGGCATGCAGGACATAAACAAAATGAAAGATGTGATATACTTGCAAGGAATGAAGCAGAAAAACTAAGGTAAGTATATGAATATAACTCAAAATAATAATGTTTTAAAAAATAATAACATTGCAGGATTTGTATTAAAACCTAACTCAATTGAGATTAAAGATATATATTTAGATATAAAAAAATTATTTGAGAATTCTGGAATAAAAGTTTTATTAGAATCAAGTAGTGCTCAAACTTTAAATCTAAATGATGGTATACCATTTGATATACTATGTCAAAAAAGTGATTTTTTAGTAACACTAGGTGGAGATGGAACATTAATATCTGTTGCAAGAAGAGGATTTAAATATCAAAAAGCAGTTCTAGGGATAAACCTGGGAACATTAGGATTTTTAACGGATATAATGCCAGATGAAATTGAATCATTTTTAAAAAAGTTTAAATCTAATGAATATAGAATAGATCAAAGAATGATGATAAAAGCAATTATCAACAATAAAGAGATAGTATCTTTTAATGATGTTGTTATTAGTAGAAATACTGTAGCAGGAATGATCAGAATAGATGCAAAAATAGACGGTAAACAATTTAATAGTTACAATGGAGATGGATTAATAATATCCACTCCAACAGGATCAACCGCATATAATCTTTCTTGTAATGGTCCAGTTGTTTATCCTCTTACAGATGCTTTTATTGTTACCCCTATTTCAGCACACTCTTTAACTCAAAGACCACTTGTACTACCTGTTGATTTTGAGATAAATTTTGTGAATACAAATAACGAATCAGCAGTTATTATCATAGATGGGCATGATACATATGAGCTAAAACCAAATGATACAGTAACAATAAAAGTAGCATCATTAAAAGCACAATTAATTCATAGATATGAACGAAATTATTTTGATGTATTAAATAAAAAATTACATTGGGGAAAAGGATATTTAAATTGATTAGTAGATTTTATTTAGAAGATTATTTATCATTCAAACAAATTGACGTTGAATTTAAAAAGGGTTTAGTAGTATTCACAGGACCAAGTGGTGCAGGTAAATCAGTTTTAATGAACTCTATATTATCACTTTTTGCAACAACTGAGGCTAAAGCAAAAATTAGTGAAGTGATTTTAGAAGATTTATCTATAACAAATGAAAATTATTCTATAGATAAAGCTGATGATATAATTATAAAGCAAACTACTACTTCTAAAACTAGATATTTATTAAACAATCAAGCAATTTCTAAAAAAAATTTAAAAGAGTTCACATCATCATTTTCTTCATATCTTCATCTAAAAGATATAAGTGATTTTCAAAGTTCAAAGATCATTGAATTTTTAGATATATTATCTGGACAAAAGAATACTACTTACATAGATTTACTAGCTAAATTTAAAAATGAATACCAAGAACTTTCTATTCTTCAAAAAAAATTAAAAAAAATTTTATCAGATGAAAAAGATATTAATGATCTTATTGAATTTGCAAAATTTGAAATTGAAAAAATATCTTCTATTGATCCAAAAGAGGAAGAATATGAAGAGTTAAAAATTATTAAAAGTAATCTATCTAAAAAAGATAAAATAAAAGAAATACTAGAAGATACTCAACCATTCTTAAATAATACACATAAAATCTCTTCTGCATTAGAGATGTTAGATATAAATAGTGACTTTTTTGACGATGCAATAAATGAAGTAAATAATGCATTTGAAAAATTTTATGATAGTGTAAATTCTTTAGATGATACCGATATAGAAGATGTATTGGACAGAATAGAACAATTATCAGCATTAAATAAAAGATTTGGATCTATTCCTGAAGCACTAAAATATATGGATGAAAAAAAGATTGAACTTGAAAGATATGAAAACATATCATTTGAAAAATCTATCCTTGAAAAAAATATAAATAAGTTAATTAAAAAAATTGAACTACTTGCTGTTGATATTTCAATAATAAGAAAAGAAAATATAAAAATATTTGAAAAGAAAATAAATGAATATTTAAAATATTTATATTTAGAAAATTTAACAATAAATATCGATAAACAATCTATGGATGAAACAGGAATTGATACTATTGAATTTAATCTAAATGGTATAAAACTCGATAAGATAAGTAGTGGAGAATTTAATCGTTTAAGATTAGCACTTTTAACAGCAAGAAGTTTTTATGAGATTGATACTAATGGTATATTATTTTTAGATGAAATTGATGCAAACTTAAGCGGTAAAGAGAGTCAAAGTATTGCTAAAGTACTAGAAGAGTTATCTAAAAGTTACCAAATTTTTGCAATATCTCATCAACCACAACTAAGTGCTACAGCTTCTCAACATTTTATGGTAACAAAAACCAATAATATATCATCCTTAAAATTATTAAATCATAAAGAAAGAATAGATGAAATTGCCAGAATGATAAGTGGTGAAGATATAACAAAAGAGGCTTTAGACTTTTCAAAACAATTATTACAATAAACCACTTAAATCAATTTTAAACTTAAATTAGGTAAAATCGCATTCCTTTAAATTAAACTTATTTAATTTATTGTGAAATACACATGTAACAATTCTTAAAAGAGTTGCAATTTATTTAATAGATTGTGAATGGTTACAGAGGAATAAACTCAAAATTAATCTGCCAAAAATGGCGAAAAGAAGGAACTATTATGGTTACAATGAAAGACTTATTAGAATGTGGTGTACACTTTGGTCACCAAACAAGAAGATGGAATCCAAAAATGAAAAAATTCATTTTCGGTGTTAGAAAAAATATTTATATTATAGATTTACAAAAAACTCTTAGATATTTCAGATATACATATACATTAGTTAGAGATGAAGCTGCTAAAGGTAAATCAATGATTTTTGTTGGTACAAAAAAACAAGCTTCTGAAGCTATCAAAAAAGCTGCATTAGATTGTGGTATGCCATATGTAAATCACAGATGGTTAGGTGGAATGTTAACAAACTACCCTACAATGAAAAAATCAATTAGAAAACTTGAAATCATCAAAAAAATGAGAGAAGAGGGTCAACTTGATCTTATGACTAAAAAAGAAGCATTAATGCTTACTAGAAAAGAAAGAAAACTAGAAGATTATCTTGGTGGAATTAAAGATATGAAAGATCTTCCTGATATGATGTTTGTTATTGATGCAGTAAAAGAAAAAATTGCTATTTTAGAAGCTAGAAGATTAGGTATCAAAGTTTATGCTCCACTTGATACTAACTGTGATCCTGATTTAGTTGACTTCCCAATTCCAGGAAATGATGATGCTATTAGATCAATTCAACTTTTCTGTAACGAAATGGCAGCAGCTATGAACGAAGGTAAAGCAGCATTAGCTGAAGAATCTGGTGAAGAAGTTGAAGTAACTGAAGCAGAAATTGCTGAAGTAACTGAAGAAGCTAAAGAAGAAGCAACTGCTTCAACAGAAGAGGTATAATAATGTCAGCAGCTACTCCAAAACTAATTAAAGAGTTAAGAGAGAAATCTGGTGCTGGTATGCTTGATTGTAAGAAAGCACTAGTAGCTACTGAAGGTAACATGGAAGAAGCTATTAAACATTTAAGAGAAGCTGGTTTATCTAAAGCCGCTAAAAAATCTTCAAATGTAGCAGCAGAAGGTCTAGTTTCAATGTTAGTAAATGATGACTATACAAAGATCACTATGGTTGAGCTAAACTCTCAAACTGATTTTGTTGCTAAAAATGCAGATTTCTTAGCACTTAAAGATGAGATCACTTCACATGTTCAATCTACAGGTGTATCTACAACTGAAGAGTTAAATGCTACAGAAATAAACGGTGAAAACTTTGAGACTTACTTAAATGGTAAAATTGCTATTATTGGTGAAAATATTGTAGCTAGAAAAATGATCACTGTATCTTCTGATACTGGTATTGTAAATGGATATGTACATTTAGGTAAAGTTGGTGTTATTTTATCAGCTACTTGTGCTCCAGAAGCAAGAGAAAAAACTGCAGATATTCTTAAAAAAGTAGCTATGCATGCTGCTTCTATGAAACCATCTGTTATCTCTTATGAAGATTTTTCTCCAGAATTTGTAGAATCTGAAAATAAAGGTATCATTGCTGATATTGAAAAATTAAATATCGAGTTACATAGACTTGGTAAACCAGAAAAAAATATTCCAGAATTTGTTTCAGCTTCTCAATTAACTGAAGAAGCTATCAAAGCTGCTGAAGCTAGAATGACTGAAGAGTTAAAAGCTGAAGGTAAACCAGAAAAAATTATTCCAAATATTTTAAAAGGTAAAATTGCAAGATGGATAGAAGACAACAGTCAACTTGATAAAGCACATGCACTATTATCTCAAAATTATGTTATGGATGATTCTATGACAGTTGAACAAGCTCTTAAAGCTTGTGATGAGTCTATCGAAATAGTTGAATATGTAAGATATGAACTAGGTGATGGAATTGAGAAAAAAGAAGAAGATTTCGCAGCAGAAGTTGCTGCTCAAATGGCTAAATAGTATATATTAAGCCTTTGAATTATGGAAGATAATCAAGATAATAAATTCAATAATTCAAAAATGCCCTTACTTGATGTAAGGGCAATCTCTCATAACTTTGACTATCCGTTATTTCAAGAGATAAATTTATCACTTCAATATGGTGAATCTATTGCTATTATAGGAATAAGTGGAAGTGGAAAGTCTACACTACTTAATATTTTTGCATCGCTATTGATACCAAATAAAGGTGAAGTATACTACAATAATCATAATATTTTTTCACTAAACAAAAAAGAGTTACTAAATATAAGAAGAGATGATTTTGGTATAATTTTTCAAACACATTACCTTTTTAGAGGTTTTAATGCAAATGAGAATCTACAAATATCAGAACTGCTAAGTGAAAATAAAGTTGATACTAAGCTATTAGAAGCATTAAAAATAGACCATGTAATGAAACAAGGAATTGGAGAACTAAGTGGTGGACAACAACAAAGATTATCTTGTGCAAGAGTTTTAACAAAAAAGCCAAAGATAATATTTGCAGATGAACCTACTGGAAATTTAGATACCCAAACAGCCAATGAAGTTATCAATGTTTTGTTTGATTACGTAAAAGAAAACAATGCAGGTATGATTATGGTTACACATGAAGATAATATTGCATTTAGATGTGATAGAGTTTTTAAACTTACAAACCATAGATTGGAACAAATAAAATGAATAAAACATTAATTTTAATATCAAAAACACCTATTGTTGTTCAAATCTTTACTCTTGTATGTAAAAAATTAAATATTAGACTAGAAGTATTAAAAGAAGCACAAATAGATCATAAAGTTGATATCACTGTAGTTGATAAAAATTTAATTGATGATAGATTTAATATTTTAAAAACATACTCTAAACAAATTGGTGCCATCTCAAATAAGGAACTATCATTTGAGATGGCAAACAATTTTTTAATACCTCTACCTTTTTTACCATCTACTTTAGAAAGTATATTAGACGAGCAACTTCAAATCATAAGAAAAAAAGAAAAATCAAAAACTTATATTTCAAATGTACCTGCTAGTGAGATTGATGAAAGCCTTATACAAGTAAACCATCAAAATACTCAAGAGCTAGAACCAGCAATAGATTATTTAGAAAACCTTGCAGAAGATATAGCCCATGATGTAAAAGGTGAAACAGATGAAAGTATTGTCAGTATCTCTTCTATTGAAAATCAAGGTGGAATTTTAGATACAACAGAATTATCAAAAATTGAAAGTATGTTTAATGAAGATGACAGATTATATGATAATAAAGAGAAGGATTTTATAAAAAATGATAACGATGATGATGGGCAGTGGCATGATTTATCATCTATTATTGATGATGCTATCAATGAAGTAAATGCAACAAGCTCAATCTATGATAAGTTTGATAATAAACCAATAAAGGTTTTATTAAATAACTACAGCCTTACAGAACTAACTCCATTATTAAATCTACTTGATCAAGAGATAATAAATACACTTACTGATGGATATGAAGTTACTGTACAATTAAAACTAGGAAATACAGATGGATAAATATTTAAATAAAGGTGCTATTTTATTAATATCAGGACCTAGTGGATGTGGAAAAAGTTCATTACTTAAAGAAGTATATAAGAAATTTGACAACTATTATTTCTCTATATCTACAACTACTAGACAACCTAGAGAAAATGAAAAAGATGGTGTAGATTATTTTTTTATTGACAAGGAAGAGTTTACTAAAGATATAGATAATAATCTTTTTCTAGAGTGGGCAGAAGTTCATGGAAATTATTATGGAACTTCGTTAAAACCTATAAATAAAGCGTTAGATAAAGGCAAGTTAGTAATATTTGATATTGATGTTCAAGGTTTTGAACAAGTTATTAAAAAACTAAGAGATATTACAACAACCGTATTTATTACAACACCAAGTCTTAAAGAGCTAGAAAAAAGACTTTATGGAAGAGCTACAGATGATGAAGAAACTATCAATAAAAGAATTTTAAATGCTAAAAAGGAGATAGAGTATATAGATCAATATGATTATTTAATAATAAATGATGATTTAGAAATAGCCTCTAATCAACTTACATCTATTGCTACAAGTACTTTAGCAAAATCATCTATTTTTGATATAAAAAGTATAATAAAACAATGGAAATAATAAACTAAATAGTTTATTATTTTATAACTTTTAGTCTAAATTCCATCTCTTCTACTACATTATAGTAATGAATTAAAGCAAAATCTAATTCATCTTTTGATATTAAATTATTTTCAAATTTATTTTGCCAATATGGCATAAGTTTTATTTTATTATATACAACTTCAAAATCTATATCTAAAAATAAAGCTAAAGTTGTATTAGCCCATCCATTTTTTACTGATTGATTGTTTTTTTCTTTTGAAAATAGATTTAATATATTTAAAGTAATTGGTCTAACATGAGTGGGATCACCTAAATATGCATCACTTCTAGGATGAGGAACATTTATATGTATAATTGTATTCTTTGAAGATATTCGATATAACTCTTGCATAATATTTAGAAAAGTATCAGAATCTTTTCCTAAATGCTCTAAAACATGAGATAAAATAATCTCATCAACACTATTTTTTTTCCATGGCCATGGAAAAACTTCAAGATCTACTTTTTTTTCAGGACTACCATATTTATCAACGTTTACAAATCCATCTAGAATTTTACTACCACAGCCAAGATTTAGCTTAAGCTTTTTCTTCTTTTTATCTTTTTTCTTTTTCATATTAGTTTAAATCATTATAACAAATTGGTTTTCCGAAATGGTAACCTTGCATATAATTAATACCCAAATGATTTACTTTTTCATATATCTCAGGGCTAGAAACAAACTCTGCTACTGTTTTTATATTTAACTTATGACAAAATTCAGAGATAGTTTCTACTATTAGTGCTTGTTTTGGAAGATGATCAATCTCTTTTATTAAAGAACCATCAATTTTAACAAAGTCAATATTTAAAGCTTCTAGCATATTGAAGTTTGAGTATCCAGCACCAAAATCATCAACACCTACATCACATCCATAACTACGAACTTCATCAATAAATCTACGAACCAAGTCAAAATCTTTAATCTCTTCACTCTCTAAAATCTCAAAATCAAGTAACTTTGCCTCTTCAGGATTAGAAATAAGAGTAAGGATAATAAAATCATAAGTCTCTTTATTTGTAATATCATCAAAAGATACATTTACTGCTACTTTTATTTTCTTTATTTTAATTGTTTGAATTACACTTGTTAACATAACTCTAATAATCGTTGGAAAAAGTTTTGCTTTTCGTGCAATTGGTAAAAATTTATATGGAGCTATCTCTGTTCCATCTTTTTCTATATATCTTATTAATGATTCATATTTATAAATTTCTTGAGTTTTTGCATCAACAATTGGTTGAAAATATGGTTGAAAGCTACCATCTACAATTCCATCTTTTAACTTTTTAATCCATTTAATGTTCTCTTCAAAGTCTGCTTTTTGATTAAAATTTGCTTTATCATAAATCATAAGCTGTACATATTTTTTTCTTGCTCGTTGAAGTACTCTTTGCGCATATTCAAAGGCATGTTGGTCTTCTGCTTGAGCCATACCTATAGTAATATTAAGATCAACAATACTGTCTGATAAAACAATACCATGAGTATCCATATGGCTTAAAAAGTTTTCAACAGATTGTCTAAAACTATCTTGCTTTTTTTCTTCATCTTTACATAAAACTACAAATTTGTCTGAACCAACTCTATAAATTTTATACTCGTCACTTTTAAAATATTCTTTAATTTTTTTTGAAAATAGTTCTAATATCTCATCACCATTTTTTTCACCATAAAGATCATTTAATACTGAAAATTCATCTATATCTATAAGGGCGATCATTGATTGATTTAAAGATTTCATATCTTTTACTAAAGCATTTCTATTGGGTAGGAGAGTAAGTTGATCTACATAAAGATCTCTTAGCTCATGATACAATAAAGACTTAGCCATTGTATCAAGAAGTTTTTTGATGTTAATTGGCTTTAGAACATACTTATCTACACCTAAGTCAATTGCTTCTAAAAGGTATTCTGAATTTGAAAATGCAGTTGCTACAATAATAGGCATATTTGCATTTAGAGCTTTTATCTCTTTTGACATCTCAAGTCCACTCATATTTGGCATATTTACGTCTGTTATAACTAAGTCTATCTCATCTTGATTTGCTTTAAAGGATTCTAAACCTTCCGCACCATCAACACAAATAAATTGTTTTTTTGTAAATGATTTTAAAATACCGCCAGTAACATCCCTTAAGCTATTTTCATCTTCACAATATAAAACTGTAATATCTTTTAATCTTGATACATCTGCATTCATATTTAATCTTCTTTTATAATAGTTTATTGGATATAATAACACAACTTAGGTAAAAGAGAATAAGAAACTGTGAATAATAATAAAAATATTTTAATTTTGAATACAGGTGGTACATTTAATAAAGTTTATAATGAACTTAATGGAAAATTGATCGTACCAAAAGACAATAGTGCTATAGATAAAATCATAAAATCAATAAAAATAGAAACAATAACTGTAAAAGGGTTAATATATAAAGATAGTCTAGATATAGATAAGCAAGATAGAAAAGAGCTTGTATCGTGTATAAATAGTTTAGATTATAAAAAAATAATTATTATTCATGGAACTGACACTATGGGTAAAACAGCTTCATATTTAAATAAATATATCAAAAATAAACAAATTGTACTAACAGGAGCTATGATACCTTTTAGTATAGATTCTATTGAAGCTACTGCAAATCTTATGAGTGCTTATGGATTTATTTTAAATTGCTCAAAAGATGATACATATATATCTATGCATGGATTAGTAAAAAAATTTAATAAAATTAAAAAAAATAGAGAAATTGGAGTTTTTCAATGAGTATAGTTAAGTGTAGCCATTGTCACTTAGAGTTTGATGAAGGTGTAATGATAACAGAACCAAATAATCTATTTTTTTGCTGTAATGGTTGTCAAGGTGTTTATCATCTTCTAAAAGATGATGGACTTGATAGTTTTTATGATAAAATGGGTAAAAATACTATTGCTCCACCTACGGCTGTTGGACAAGATAGTTCAAATTTTGATATGGAAAGTTTTTCAAAAAGATATATAAAGACCACTAATGAGGGTTTTTCTAAAGTTGACTTAATCATGGAAGGTATCCATTGTGCTGCTTGTATTTGGCTGAATGAAAAAGTACTAGATGAAACAGAAGGTATACTAGAAGTTAGTATTAATTTTACAAACAATAAAGCAAAAATAATATGGGATAACGATACCATAAAATTATCACAAATCATTGATAAAATTAGAAGTATAGGGTACAACGCTTATCCATATGATCGAACTCAAAGTGATATAAAAGCTACTGCAAATAAAAAAGATTATTTTATGAGAATGAGTATAGCTATTTTTGCATCTATGAATATTATGATGATAGGTGTAGCTAAATATACAGGTTTTTTTATGGGTATGGATCCTGAAATGCTTCGTATTGTACATATGGCAGAATTTATATTTTCTACTCCTGTTTTATTTTATAGTGGTTGGATATTTTTTAGAGGTGCCTACTATGGTCTAAAAAATAGAATAATCAATATGGATTTTTTAGTTAGTGCTGGTGCTACTTTAACTTATATTTATTCACTTTATGTACTATTTGGGGGAGCTGGTCATAGTTATTTTGATAGTGTTGCTATGATAATAACATTTGTTCTAGTAGGAAAATACCTTGAAGTTATTGGCAAAAAAGGTGCTGTTGACACAATGGATAAAATAAAATCTCAAATACCTCTAGAGGCTACTATTATTGTAGATGGTGGCAAAAAAACAGTAGCTCTTGATGAGATACAAGTAGATGATATCATAGAGGTAAAAAATGGAGAAAAAGCTTCTGTTGATGGTATAGTTATATCAGGTGATTCTTCATTTGATGAGAGTAGCATAAGTGGTGAATCGTTACCTGTAACAAAAAAGATTGGTGATAAAATTTATAGTGGAACTATAAATACAAATGCAGTGATTAGATATAAAGCAGTAAAAGATTATGCAAACTCTACACTTAATAATATTGTAGAACTTTTAGAAGATTCTTTAAATTCTAAACCAAAAATTGAAGACACCACAAATGAACTATCAAAATATTTTTCAATAGCTATTTTATCTATAGCTTTAGGTACTTTTATGGGATGGTATTTTTACAATGGAGATTTTGAAAACGCTCTTATTATTGCAATATCTGTTATAGTTATTGCCTGCCCTTGTGCCTTAGCATTAGCAACACCAATTGCAAGCTTGATAGGGGTTAGTTGGTTAGCAAGAGAAGGTATATTATTTAAAGAAGCAAAATTTATTGAAACTTTTTCAAATACATCTACAATTGTTTTAGATAAGACAGGAACTATTACAACTGGTAACCTAAGTGTAATATCTAATGATAACAATATTTTAAATAAAGAAAATATAAATTTACTTTATTCATTGGCAGATAGCTCAACCCACCCAGTAAGTATTGCAGTAAAAAAATATCTTATTGGAAAATATAAAGATATAGAAAGTATAGAACTAGAAAATATTGAACAACTTCCATCTTCAGGTATAAAAGCTAAATATAAAAACTTAACACTTTTTGGTGGAAGAATAGATGACAATACAGAACATAAATCTACCATTTATCAATTTAGTATAGATGGCAAAATCATAACAACTTTTGAGTTAGAAGATACAATAAGAGATGATGCAAAACAAACTATATCATACCTCCAAAATGAAGGTATAGAGGTGATTATGTGTAGTGGAGATAATCAGCATATTGTATCAAAAGTTGCTAGCGAAGTTGGTATAAAAGAATTTAAATCAAAAATGTCACCAATAGATAAAGCAAATTTTATCAATCAACTTCAAAAAGATAAAAAAATAGTAGTGATGGCAGGTGATGGTATAAATGATTCTTTAGCATTAAGCAGAGCTGATATATCAATAGCTATGGGAAATGGTGCTGATATAGCAATTGCAGTAAGTGATATAGTTATCTTAAATGATAAACTAGATGGTATCAAAAAAAGTATCTATATATCAAAAAGAACATTTAGATTTATCAAGCAAAACCTAGCTATATCATTGGTATATAATACTATTACGATACCAATTGCAATGGCAGGATATGTTATACCTCTTGTTGCTGCATTATCTATGAGTATAAGCTCATTATTAGTTGTAGGAAATAGTACAAGAATAAAAAATAATAAATTAGGAAAATAGTATGAATGGAATATTATGGATGGAGTTAGTTGTAGGTATTATTGTTAGTTTTTCCCTATTAGCTATATTTATTTGGGGTGCTAGACAAGGTCAATTTGATGATGGTAAAAAGATGATGAATGGTTTATTAAATGATAGTGTTGATGACTTGCAAGATGCAATCAAAAAAGATGAAAAAGTAAAAATGATGAAAGCTAAAAAAGCCAAAGAGATGGAAAGTAAAAAAATAGATTAAAAAAAAAGCCAACCATTTAAAATGGCTAGCTTTTTTAAATAAAGTTAGTTAAAAAAACTAATTATTTACCAAGACCTGTACCTTTTAAATCAGCATCACTATATTTAGCAACTTGACCTTTCATAATACCTTTCATTGGTCCACCATATGTACCAGCTTTGTATCCTACAAGTGCAGCAGAAACTTCAGCTTTAGTCATATCACTAACAACTTTAGATTTACCTAAAGCATGTTTTTCAAAGTTTGCACCATGACAACCTTTACAAGCTCCTAAATTAACTGCAGCAAATGCAGCAACACTTAATACTAATGTTCCTAATACGATTTTTTTCATATTGAATCTCCTAAATTTAAATTGAGTAAATGATACTAGTAAAATACTTTGAGTTATCTTAGAGTAATTAGGATAAAATACCATTTATGAAAGAAAATAATATATTAGAAATAAAAAATTTAACTTTTGGTTATAGTAGAGATCATCTCATTTATGAGAACTTTAATCTTACTTTACAAAAAGGTGAAATAAAGTCAATTGTTGGGGCAAGTGGAAGTGGAAAATCTACACTATTTGAATTAATCTCAAAAAATATAAAACCACTTAATGGAAGAATTAAAACAAAAAAAATAGCATCTATATACCAAGATCCTTATAGCTCATTTCATCCAACATATTGTATACAAGAACAAATAGACGATGTCGTAAAATCATATACTCAAAAAGAATTTGATAGTTTACTAAAGACCCTAAACTTAGAAAAAGAACTACTCAAAAAAAAGCCACATCACTTAAGTGGTGGACAACTACAAAGATGTAGTATATTAAGAGCTGTATTGATGAAGCCAGATCTACTTTTAGCCGATGAGCCTACAAGTGCTTTGGATAATATAACAGCACTAGAAACTATGCAGATGTTAGTTAAGTTTTTAGATAGATTTGGTATTCTTCTAATTACGCATGATAGTAGCTTAGCTTTATGGTGTAGTGATAAAATAATAAATATTGATAAAGGTGATAATATATGAAAGCGTTAGTATTACTAAACATGGGAGCTGCTAGAAGTAAAGATGAGCTAGAGGTGTTTTTAAGAAATATGTTCAATGATAAAAATATCTTAACAATAAAAAATGACACTATACGCTCAATGATTGCATCATTTATTGTATACAATAGAGTTGATAAAGCATGGAAAAATTATGAGCAAATAGGTGGTAAGTCACCACTCCATCAATTAACTGATAAATTAGTTGAAAAACTACAAGAGCAACTACCAGATTATTTTGTAACAACAGCTATGAGATACACTTCACCATTTGCCCAAACAGCAGTTGCAAGGATAAAAGAGAAAAATATCACAGATGTTACTTTATTACCACTTTATCCTCAATATTCAACAACAACAACAAAATCAAGTGTAGAAGACTTTTTAGAAAAAGCAAATAATCAATTCAATATCACCACTATAGAACCTTTTTTTCAAGATGAAACTTACAATCGTGCAATTTGTAATGATATAGTAAAAACTAATGCAAAATATGATGACTTTCATCTTATATTTTCAGCACATGGTTTACCTCAAAAAATAGTAAATAATGGTGATCCCTATCAAAAACAAATTGAAGAACATCTTGATCTTCTTAAAGAAAAACTATCACACTATGCTACAAATTTTAAATCTATAAATTTAGCATATCAATCAAAAGTTGGACCAATGAAATGGCTAACTCCTAGCTTAGATAAAATGCTTGAAAATTTTAAAGATAAAAAGGTGATAATATACCCAATATCATTTATAATTGACAATAGTGAAACTGTATTTGAGCTAGATATAGAGTATAGAGAATTAGCTGAAAAGATAGGTATTAAAGAGTATAAAGTTGTAAAATGTTTAAATAATAATGATCTATTTATTAACTCTATAAAAAGTTTACTTAATTAACCATAGTATATCATTTTTACTTATATCATAATTAAGCTCATTGATGTTATAATTTATAAATTTATTTAATGAAGGATTATTCAATGTTTTTTGGAAATGATAATAAGAAAGATCAAGAGATAGAAGATTTAAAAAAAAGAATTTTAGAATTAGAATCGAAACAAAATGAAGATGATAAAATAATAGATGATATAAATGATGTATTATTAAAAGTAGAAAAAGGGTTATTTGATCTGACTGTTAAACAAAATAGTTCAAATCCAAAATTAAACTCTATAAAAGATAATCTAAACAAAGCATTAAATTCAAATGCCAATCTTGCTCAAAGAACTGTAACAACACTTATTGAATATGGAAAAGCAAATTTTGAACATGATGTAAGTATAGAAGGCTTAAGTGGAAAATTTGGTTCAGTATTATTAGGTGTAAGATCACTTGGAAATAGTATCTCTGAGCTTTTAGCACTTTTAGATATTACTTCAACTAAATTAAATCTTGAGATGATTGAATTAAATTCAGCATCTAACTCTTTAGCATCATCATCAAATACACAAGCTGCGTCATTAGAGGAAACAGCAGCAGCACTTGAAGAGATCACAGGTACGATAATAGGTACAGCACAAAATAGCCATCAGATGGAACAGTTATCAAAAAATGTACAAAATTCTGCTGCTAAAGGTCAAAAACTTGCAAGTGACACTATGAAATCTATGGATAGTATAAATAATGAAGTTAGTGCTATTGAAGAGGCTATTGTAGTAATAGATCAGATCTCATTTCAAACAAATATTTTAAGTTTAAATGCTGCAGTTGAAGCAGCAACTGCAGGTGAAGCTGGAAAAGGTTTTGCTGTAGTTGCACAAGAGGTTAGAAACTTAGCAGGAAGAAGTGCTGAAGCAGCTAGAGAGATAAAAGAGATTGTACATAAAGCAAAAGAGAAAGCTACCTTTGGTAAAGATATCACTACAAATATGATAGATGGCTATGATATTTTAAATGATAATATTGAAAAACAACTTAAAATTATAGAAGATGTATCACTAGCATCTAATGAACAACGAATGGCAATCGAACAGATCAATGATGCAGTAGCAGAACTTGATAAAACAACTCAACAAAATGCTGCTGCCGCTGCTCAAATTAATTCTCAAATTGAACATATACAAGAATTATCTAGTACCTTAGTAGATGTTGTAGGTAATACTACATATTTAAAAATTGCAAAAGAACAAGTATGTGATATAGATATGATGTTTACATTAAACAAACTAAAACTTGATCATATAAACTTTAAAGATACTAACTTCAAAAAGTTAAATGATAAAACTACATTTAAAGTGACAAATCATCATCAATGTGCTCTAGGTAAATGGATGGATGAACAAGAAAATAGTAAAAAGAGTTTTACACAAACATCAAACTGGACACATCTAAAAGAGGTGCATAAAAATGTACATAATAAAGTACAAAATATAATAGATGCAAATAGTCAAGAAAATATTACTAAAGTTTTAAATGATACTGTAGATATTGATAAAGCTATATCTGATGTATTTTTAACAATTCAGCAAGTAAAAAGAGATAACTGTAAAAATTAAGTTTAATGATCGTTCATACTATATTCATTTAGCTTAACTATACTTAACTTATGAAAATTTTAATAGTTGAAGACGATATTAAAATATCAGCTTTTTTAGAAAAAGGGTTGATTGAAGAAAACTATACTGTTGATTGTTGTTTTGATGGTGAAGAGGGACTTTATCTTACATCGACAAATCATTATGATTTAATTATTTTAGACATAATGATACCTAGTATTGATGGCATAACACTATGCACAAATTTAAGAAAAATTGGAAACAATACTCCTATTATTATGCTTACTGCAAAAAGCTCTATTGAAGATACCGTATCAGGTCTAAATAGTGGCGCAAATGACTATATTACCAAACCTTTCTCATTAGATATTTTAATAGCAAGAGTAAAAGTTCAACTAAGAGATAATGACGCTTTAACAAATATTTTACAAATAGCCGACTTGAAACTTGACTGTGATAAAAAACTAGTAACTAGAGATGGTGAGATTATAAAACTTAGCTCAAAAGAGTATATGTTACTTGAATATCTTATGAGAAATAATAATAAAGTTATTACAGAAGATATGATAAATAACTCACTATGGGATATGGATGTTCAAACTGCAAGTAATATTATCAATGTTTATATATACCGTTTAAGAAAAAAGATTGATAAAAATAGTGATATAAAACTACTTCATACGATACGAGGAATGGGATATAAAATAAGTAAAGATCAAAATGTTTAAAAATATAAAAACTAAACTTCTTGTTTGGTATTCAATAACTATTGTAATTGTACTATTTATATTTTCTTATATTATTGTAAATGAATTTACAAAACTTGTAAAACAACAAGAAACCCCTATCGATACATCGATTCAACATTTAGAAAGTCTTTTAATACTATGGATACCAATACTATTAATCATATCTATAGTTATAGGTTATTTTATAATTAAAAATGCACTAATACCAGTAAAAAAAACTATTGATGAAGTAAAAGAGATAGAAGCAAATAAATTAGAAAAAAGATTAACACCTCACACTTCAAATGATGAGATAGATGAACTTGTAACTACATTTAATTTTATGCTTGATAAACTTGATGATTCATTTTCTAAGATTAAACAATTTTCAAATGATGTTTCACATGAACTCAAAACTCCTCTTACAATCATAAGGGGCGAAATTGAGTTAGGACTAAGAAAAGAGCGAACAAATAATGAGTATAAAAATATATTAGAAAGTACTCTAGAGGAAACAAAAAAACTACAAGATCTTATAGATAGTTTATTGTTCCTATCAAAAACTGACAGTAGTGAAATAAAATCAAAATTTATATTAGTCGATATTGATGATATTATAACAGATGTTATAGCATCAAATAAATTAGAAATTAAAGAAAAAAATTTACAATTTATTTTTGAAAAGTTTGAAAATATAAACTGCCTGTGTCACCCACTACTTTTAAAGATTTTGATTGGTAATCTTATCCATAATGCAATAAAATATTCAAATAAAGATTCTAATATTGAGATATATTTAGATAATAATTCTTTTACTATCAAAGATTATGGAATAGGTATAAAAAAAGAGGCTATCAAAAATGTTTTTGATAGATTTTATAGAGTAGATAAAGCTAGAGGAAAATCTGGTTATGGACTAGGTCTTTCTATAGTTAAATCTATTGCTAAACTACATAATTTTAGTATTGATATTACAAGTAAATATAATATATGTACTAAATTTACACTAAATCTTACAAAGGAGATTCATTGAAAAACAATAAACTAATGCTAATATATGGGACAATTTTACTTTCTGCATTTCTATATTTTTACCTATCAATTCCAATTCCAAGTTATAAATAATATTATAATAATTTATAATATTCGTTCATCTTCTATTCATAATTATTGGTTATATTATGTAAAAAATGAATAGATCTAAGGAAATACATGAAAATTAAAAATATTAAAATCACTACAAAAATCATAGTTGCATTAACTTTTATAATACTTAACACACTTATTATATCTCTAACTTCATCTAATGGATTAAATTCAATTGGTGAAGAGATCGAGCAGATTACTAAATATCAAATACCTCTTAGTAAAGTTATCACCGAATTAGAAAAAGATATTTTAGAGGAAGAGATACTTACATATGAACTTATTATTGCATCTAAAGATATACATAGTAATGATTTTTTACAAATGGAGACAAAAATAACTACATTTGAAAGAAAAACATCTCAAAAAATAAATGAGTGTGAATCAGTAGCTTCTAAAGCACTTAATGATATTTCTGAGCAATCAAAAAAAGATCAATACAAATCATTTTTAATAACTTGTAAAAGCTTAGACAGTTTACAAAATAAATTTAAAAAAAGTTTAAAAGAGTTTAAAAATGATTTAGAGAATAATAACATAGAAAATATTGAACACAAAAAAGAATCACTTCATAAAGAGCTTTCAAATATGGATACAAGTATTACAAACTTGGAACATAAAATTGCAAATTTATTAGAAAAGTCAACTATCAATGCAAAAAATGATGAACATAGCACATTAAAAACTATTCAAATAGTTTCAATTTTAGTTTTAATTGTAGGAATTATTATAGGTTCATCTTTAGTTAGAAATATAAAAATAGCACTTAACACTCTACATAAAGGAGTTAAAAACTTATTGACTACAAAGAATGTAAGCTCTAGAGTAGATGTAAATAGTAACGATGAAATTGGTATAATATCAATAGACTTTAATAAATATCTTCAATCTATAGAAGATACTATACATGAAGATGATGAACTTATCTCTGAGGCAAAGATAGTTATGGATAGAGTAGCTCATGGCTGGTATTCTCAAAATATCACAAAATCTACAAATAATAAATCTTTAAATGATTTTAAAGATAATGTAAACGAGATGATACAAGCTACAAAAAACAACTTTAATATTATGAATACTAGACTAGAAGAGTACTCAAGCTATAACTATACAAATAAATTAGAGATGCCAAATATTGAAAAAGGTGGAGTATTTGATCTTTTAGCTACAGATATAAATAAACTAAGAGATGCTATAAATGGTATGTTAGTTGAAAATAAGCAAAATGGGCTAACTCTTGATGCTAGTAGTGATGTATTACTTGAAAATGTTGCAAAGTTAAATAATAACTCAAATGAAGCAGCATCTGCACTAGAGGAAACATCAGCAGCACTAGAAGAGATAACTTCTAATATATCTAACAATACTCAAAATATTATAAAAATGGCTGGATTTGCTACATCTTTAACAGTATCATCAAATGAAGGTAAAGTACTAGCAGAGCAAACTACAGTTGCTATGAATGAAATTGATGAAGAGGTAAATGCTATAAATGATGCAATTTCAGTTATAGATCAAATATCATTTCAAACAAATATTTTAAGTCTAAATGCTGCAGTTGAAGCAGCAACTGCTGGTGAAGCTGGAAAAGGTTTTGCAGTAGTAGCACAAGAGGTTAGAAATCTTGCATCGAGATCAGCTGAAGCAGCTAATGAGATAAAAGCTATTGTTCAAAATGCTACAGATAAAGCAAATGAGGGAAAAGCTATATCTGATAAAATGATACTAGGATATGGTGAACTAAATCAACATATCAAAAATACTATAGATCTTATGTCAAATGTTGAAAATGCTAGTAAAGAGCAACTTCAAGGGATAGAGCAGATTAATGATGCTGTTAACTCTTTAGATCAACAAACTCAACAAAATGCAATGATTGCATCACAAACACATAATGTAGCAGTTCAAACTGATACAATAGCAAAACTTGTAGTATCAAATGCCGATGAAAAAGAATTTATTGGAAAAGATAAAGTTAAAGCAGAAAAAGTAACTCTATAAAAGATAAAAAGAATTAATTTATAAATTAATTCTTTTTAGTTAAAACTACACCAGATTCAATATGATTAGAATAAGCAAACTGATCAAAAAGAGCAAAATGCTCTATAGTATGAGTTTGAGTCAAAATATCTAAATCTCTTTTTAAAGTCTCTGGATTACAAGATATATAAATAATCTGATCAAACTCTTGAGATAGTTTAGTCGTAGTTTCATCTAATCCTGCACGAGGAGGATCTAAGAAAATAGAACTAAATTTATAAGAATCAAGATCTACATCTTTTAATCTTGTAAATTTTCTCACTTTATTTCTAGCTTCTACAAACTCTTCACTACTCATTCTTATAAACTCTATATTTGATATATTATTTAACTCACAATTTAACTTTGCAGATTTTATAGATGTTTTACTTATTTCAGTAGCTAAAACTTTATCAAACTGTTTAGATAATGGTATAGTAAAGTTACCTCCACCACAATAAAGCTCACAGAGGTCACCACCACAGCTAATATTTGATAAAACCCACTCAATCATCTTTTCATTTACTTTTTGATTTGGTTGCGTAAAACCACCCTCTTTATATTGAAATTTATAAGTCTCATCAAGTATAGTAAGCTTCTCTTCAATAAAATCAACACTTGTGATAATCTTTTGCTTTCTACTTCTACCTATAACTTTAATACCTAAATCTTTTTCTAATTCGAGAGCTAACTCTTTCCAATTATCCTCAAGTTTTCTATGGTAAATTAAAGTTACTAACATATCATCTATTGTAGAACCTAAAAACTCTATAGAAAATAGTTTAAAATTCAAATCCTTCTTCTTCGATAAATAGTCAAGAAGTTTTGGCATAAGTATAGATATACTATTACTAACTATACTACAAGATTCTATAGGTAATATTTTTTTAGATATATCATTCATTGCATAATTTAAAGTAAAACTATCATCTTCATTAAAAGTTTTCCATACTCTAAACTCTGATCTATTTCTAAACTTTCCATCATCACTTTTTATAATATCAATCTTATTATTCCATAATGTTTTAAATCTATCTTTTTCTATCTCTATCTTTTTATTTAATTGTTCATCATAAGTTAAACCACCAAGGTTACAACTTCCACATATGCCAAAATATTCACACTGCATCTTTTATCCTATACTTTAAATTCATTTTTTATACTAAAGCTTAACTTTAACACAATTTCTACCACTATTTTTTGCTTCATATAAAGCATCATCAGCTCGTTGAACTGCCACTTCTAAACAATCACCAATTTTGACTTCTGTTATACCAAAACTAGCTGTAATTTTCAATCCATTATTCATATCATACGATGAGATATTTTCTCTTATCTTATTTGCTAACTTTTCACTATTTTCTAAAGATGCTGTTGGTAAAAGAACAACAAACTCTTCTCCACCCCATCTACTTATCACATCAACATTTCTAAAATGTTTAAGTAAAATATTTGAAGTTTGAAGCAGAACTTTATCTCCTACATTATGTCCATATTTATCATTTACACTTTTAAAAAAATCAATATCAATCATCATAATTGACATATTATTATCTCGTTGTTCCATAGTATGATATTCTGAATTAAATAATTCTGTAAATTTATATCTATTATATAAACCTGTAAGCTGATCTGTTGATGCCATTTTCTCATATCTTTTTGTTTTTTTCTCTAGCAAACTATTTATCTCTGATAATTCAGATGAATACTCTCTCATAAGAACTGACCACTTACTATAAGATAACGATATAAGCTCACGCTGCAAGATCAAACCTGTCAATACATTTTTTGAGTTTGTTACAACAATTCTTTTAAAATGCTTCTCTTTCATAAAATTTATTGCTTCTTTTATGCTTGAATTTTCATCTATTGTTTCAATGGGAGAAGACATATAATTTGAAATAGGAAGTGTTAAATCAAATGAATTTTTAATCAACTCCATAACATCTTTTGTTGTCAAAATTCCAACTGGTAATTCATCTTTTGTGATAACAACACAGTCATATTTATTTTCAGCCATATGCTCTAATACTTCTGCTGCCATAGTTTCTTGTGATGTTTTTTGAATATGTTTATTCATATTCATTAGATCACCAATTCTGTAGTTTTCCATAAGTGTTTCAGGATCAATATGACTAATAATATCAGTATGAGTTAATATCCCATATAAACTTCCATCACTATTAGTTGCACAAATATACTCTAACGAATGTTCAAAAAACTCAATAGTATCAAGTATATTTTCCTCTTTATTTATAGTCGGTATTTTTTCTAATTTAATAGTATTTAATTTTTTACTAAAATCATACTCTTTTAACTTTAACTGTAAAAGATCACCAGCAGTTAAGATATAAAAATTATTTTTATCTACAACTATTACATTTCTATGGTTATGTTTATACATCAACTCTATAGCTTCACTCAAAGTTGAATTAAAATCGACACTAACCACCGTTGTAGTTGCCAACTCTTTTATTATTGGAAATTTCATTTATACCTCATTTGGTTATCATATGCTTTAATTATACTATTTTTTTATATAAGAATTACTTTTAATTTACTTTTTCTCTCTTAGCTTGTCTTTTTTACTTTTTCTCTTACCTTTAACTGGAGCTTTACCCTTAACTTTTATTATTGGATCTCCTGTTAATTCAAATCCTTCAAT
>Ga0256837_1000793_pt1 | contig 24512 bp, 26 predicted proteins | sample 4562384metaG_FD_185976 | JGI IMG/M metagenome (GOLD analysis project Ga0256837, IMG submission 185976) | Hydrothermal vent microbial communities from Guaymas Basin, Mexico - 4561-384 | ecosystem: Environmental > Aquatic > Marine > Hydrothermal vents | place: Mexico: Guaymas Basin | collected...
ACTGCTTTCATCTTCTCTAGTGTCGCCTCTTTCATCTCTACAGGCAGGACTCTATCACACATCGCATAGAGCATCTGCTCCTCTTTCATATTGTGCTGTTGGAGCAGAATCATCATCGATTCACACAAAGATAAGTAGGCATCTTTATCTTGTGACTCAATAGCACCTGCTAACTTACCAATGAGTCCCTTAACCTGCTCATGCTCATAACGCATCACTTGGGTTGGTCCCTCTGCACTCCCTGTCTGGGCTTCAAACGCAGGAAAAAGCTCCTCTTCCTCTTTTTTGAAGTGTCCCAAGGTCTCATTGGAGAATGCGATAAACTCCTCTTCTGCGGCTTTCCAGTTCCCATCCGCAACACACTGCTCTGCCGTGGCAAAAAGGGTGTCGCATTTGCGATGCTCTTGTGTCATATAGTGTGAAATAATCATCTTAACTCCTTCGAAATTTTTATCATCTGTTCCCAGTGTTGTGTTCCTAGCAAAATCTGCTCTACGCGTGCTTGCCACAATAGACCAAACTGCTCTCTCTCCTCTACAGAGGCGACCCCCTGCAGTGCTTTGCCCATCAGTGGCTTCATCTGAGGATCTGCGGGGATCATGGAGGGGTTGTAGCTCAGCGTTACGGAGGCATGGGTATCCAGACGCGTCAATGTCACCTCACCTACCATCACTTCGCTGTAGGCTACGAGATTGTTGCGTGCGAAGTTGCCTGCGATACCCTTAAAGCCACTCGCCCCACTCGCACCTACGATAAACGCCATCACATTGGCGATGACACCCGTCACCCCCTCATCCTCTGCCTCTCGCATCGAGACCTTGATACTCCCTCGCTGAGGAAGGCTATCCCCATAGAGTGCTTCAAGCCCTTTGAGTGCCATCAGATACGCCCCTGCAACGGTGGGACAGGAGTGTCCTGCCAACTTCACACAGTCAAGATAGGAGATTTCAACCTCCCCCTGCTCTATCGCACCCAAAAACTCACTGAGTGGATCGTGGAGGCGAATCGTCTCGACTTTATTGTAAAACAAAGGATATTTCATTACTCTTCCTCATGATAGATTTATGGAGTAGATTATAGTCAAAAAAAGTAAATTCTTGGTTGATACTTATCAAGATGCTCTCATAGATACTTAAGGATTTTAAGCTAGAATTACAAAAAAATCAGAGTAAAAAACTCTCAATTAAAGGATTTCTATGATGCAAGGTATACCTCAACCCGCGTTTTATATATTTAAATGTCAACAGTCTGCACCTCCAGGCATGCCAAAACCAAGCTGTGTAAGTCAAAATGACCCTGAGTCCGCACAACTCTTTCAACACCTCGCACAAGCATTGATGATGAAAGGGATTATCCAGACTGTACAGCCTATCCAGACGGGATGTCTCAACCGTTGTCAACAAGGCCCTGTGATGCTTGTTGAGCCAGGACACACAATGTATGTAGGGCTTACCAAAGAGAAGATTGATCGTATCATCGATGAGCATATCATTGGTGGTGAAGTTGTCCAAGAGTTCGTGATTCCTGATGAGATGTGGGCAGAGCCTACACCCCCTTCAGCCCTAGCGATGTAAGCTAGACTACAGACACTCTCTCGGGGTACCCTCCCCGAGCTTTTCACTATTCCATACATTTTTCAGTATAATAAGAACATAATTTCAAGATAAATAGGACTAACCATGAACATTACCATGCTTTACTCCAAGCTACACAGAGCCACCGTGACCGATGCCAATCTCAACTATGTCGGCTCCATCACCATAGACCAAAATCTCCTCGATGCCGCCAAGATGCGTGTGGGGCAAAAGATCGATATCGTCAATATCAACAATGGCGAACGATTCTCTACCTATATCATCTCAGGTGAAGCGGGCAAAGGGGATATCTGTCTCAATGGTGCTGCCGCTCGAAAGGTACACAAAGGGGATAAGATCATCATCATCGCCTATGCGACTATGAGTGAAGCGGAGGCGGATACCCATCTGCCCAAAATAGTCATACTTGAAGATGACAACACGATCGCACAAGCGTTTGAAGGGTTGGAGTAGTAGCATGTTTGAAGGATTAGATCTTAACAATATGGGCAAGATGCTAGAGCAGATGCAAGCCAAAGCAGAGCAGATGCAAGAGCAGGTCAAAAAAGTCGAACTCACCGCCAAAGCAGGTGGTGGACTCATCACCGTCACCGCCAATGGCTCAGGAGAGATTATCGACCTCAATATCGATGATTCCCTACTCGAAGATAAAGAGTCCCTACAGATTCTACTTATCTCCGCGGTCAATGATCTCACACAGATGGTCGAAGAGAACAAAAAGTCACAAGCGATGGGGATGATGAGTGGGATGAACCCCTTTGGTTCATGAAAGCACTCCTCGAAGCGATGGAGCATGACTCTCTAGTCAAGATGAAAAAGCTCCTCGAAGCAGGTTTAGACCTCTCCAAAGAGGTGATTATCGGGGATGAATATGCACTCGATGAACCCGATGAGATTGGGATTCTTTTCTATGCCATTCGCACCCACGCTTCTCTTGAGGCGATAGAGCTTCTCTTGGCATATGGGGTCGATATCCATGCCCTTGATGGGGATAAGGTCTCAGCACTCGATACCGCCATCAAGTTCAAACGCCTCGATGTGGTGAGGCTCTGTATCCAACAAGGGAGCGACCTCAACACCACCCAACGCCGAAGTGGTATCCTCCCACTACAGCTTACGGCGTGTTTTGGGGATATTGAGCTAGCCACCCTCCTCCTAGATCAGGGTGCCAAGATCAATGCCACAGATAAAAACGGCATCACCGCCAAAGACTATGCCAAGAAGATGGGACAGAAAAAGATGGAGGCGTTTTTAGACCAGAAGGGTGCCACCTTCAACCTCTACGCCTAACCCCTATACAAGGCTCCCCCCTTGTTGTAATCACTTTGTAACCATTTTACTCTATACTTCCACCAATACACTCACATAAGGAAACCACACTATGAAAAAAATCTTACTCTCTACCATCGCTATGGCGACTTTAGTATCAGCTAGTAGCACCGCAACCACCGTCAAATCCAAAGTACCTCTCCTCAAGTTCTCAGGGACACACTACCTTGGATTTGTACACGATAGTGAGACTGACACCAACGAGTTTGAGACAAGACGAAACTACTTCCAGATCAAAGGCTACTTTGATGAGGAGTCCAAAGACTATATGCGTATCACTTTTGATACCCACCATGAAGCGAGTGGTGACTGGAAAGTAAGACTCAAATACGCCTACCTCTACCTCGATGATATCCTCCCCTTTACAGGCGTTGAGATGGGACAAGTTCATAGACCTTGGATCGACTACGAAGAGCATCATGGATGGGCATACCGCTCTATCTCCAAAGTCTTTGTTGAGGCACATGAGGGAGCACACTTCACCAACTCAGCAGACCTCGGAGTCAACTTCAAAACCAAAACAGAGTATCTCTCTTCTGAGCTAGGTATCTTCAATGGTGAAGGGTATCACGGGATCGAAGATGGCAATGGTCTAAGTGGTGAATGGAGAGTGACAGGACACCTTTTTGGTACAGGTAAAGCCCATGTCCACACTCATGACACCTACCTTGATCTCTCTTTCTTGGGGCAGTACAACACGGACTACAAAGTCAAGGGTACAGACTTTGTCTGGTATGGTCTTCACGCGGTCTACAACCAGCCAGAGTTTCTCCTCTCTGCACAGTACATCACCGCGACCGATGGTGGAGCGACAAAAGAGGGAGATGGCTACTCTATCAATGGCGAGTACCGTATCGTAGAGGATTGGAATCTCATCGGGCGCTACGACTTCTTTGAGCTTGACGCAGGAGAAGAGCGTCAACGCACCCTCGCAGGGGCTTCTTACAAGTACAATAAAAATGTTGAGTTTATCGCCAACTACCTCAATGAAGAGGTCGACAGTGTGACACAGACTGACGCAGTGATGTTAACTGCACAAGTCAAGTGGTAACCACTCTCCTCACTCATACACTCTAGGGTGGGGAGTTCCCACCCACCCCATGACTCCTCGCCCCCAATCGTAACAAAATTGTAATACTTTTTCTCTATACTTCCTCTACTACTATTAAACTTAAAGGAAACTCTATGAATAACTCTCTAAAGATTCTCATTGGTGCGGGCTTTGCTGTCGCCGTTGCGTTTTTTGCCAATAGCATCATCGGACAAGCTACCCACGGTGGGTTCTTGGTACTCGCTGCGGTATTTGGTGCCTATATGGCGATGAATATCGGTGCCAATGATGTCGCCAACAATGTCGGACCTGCCGTTGGGTCGGGAGCATTAAGTATCGGGGGAGCGATTATTATCGCCTCGATCTTTGAAGCCTCTGGTGCCTTGATCGCGGGAGGTGATGTCGTCGGTACCATCAAGAAAGGGATTATCGACCCTACTGCCTTTGGTGGGGATCCGATGACTTTTGTCTACGCAATGTCTGCGGCACTTCTCGCTGCGGCACTCTGGCTCAACCTCGCCACATGGCTCAAAGCTCCCGTCTCTACCACACACTCTATCGTCGGTGGGGTACTTGGTGGTGGGATTGCTGCGGGTGGGTTTGCTATCGTCTCATGGAGTACAATGGGCAAGATCGCTGCCTCATGGGTCATCTCTCCCGTACTTGGTGGGGTGATTGCCGCTTCCTTCCTCTATATCATCAAGTCACAGATCCTCTACAAAGAGGACAAACTCACCGCTACCAAGAAGATCGTCCCGATCCTTGTGGCACTCATGGTAGCAGCCTTTATGACCTACCTCACCCTCAAAGGACTCAAAAAAGTCTGGCCAATTATCGTCGATACCTTCTCCTTCCTCCCTCACACCAAGAAGCCGACCCTTATGGTCGCACTCCTCTTTGGTGCGATTGGTGCAGGGATCACCTACCTGATTGTCAAGCCCAAGATCGCTCAAAGGGTCTCCACGATGAGTGAGAGTAGAGCCTCTATCAATATGCTCTTTACCATCCCTCTTATCTTTGCGGCTGCTCTCCTGAGCTTTGCCCACGGTGCCAACGATGTCGCCAATGCCGTAGGGCCACTCGCCGCAGTCAATGATGCCCTCACCAACCTCGCTGTCTCCAAAAAAGCAGCGATTCCACTATGGGTTATGGTCGTAGGAGGGTTGGGTATCTCTATCGGTCTGGCTCTCTTTGGTCCTCGCCTCATCAAGACAGTCGGCTCAGAGATTACAGAGCTTGACCAGATGCGTGCCTTCTCTATCATGATGGCAGCAGCGATCACCGTTGTCATCGCCTCTCAGCTTGGACTCCCCGTCTCCTCCACACACATCGCAGTGGGTGCGATCTTTGGAGTAGGGTTCCTTAGAGAGTGGCTAGACTCCAAAGAGACCAATGAGAAGCAACTCAAGCTCCAGAGCGAAATCACCAAACAACGCACCCTCAAAGCGGAGCTAGATGCCTGCACCAATGAAGAGCCTGCCAAGAAGCTCTCGCTTATCCAAGCACACAAGAGCCAAAAAAAGAAGGTCAAATCACTCAAACGATCACTCCGTGAAAACTATGTCAAACGCGGTATGGTCAAGAAGATCGTCGCAGCATGGGTCATCACTGTCCCTGCGGCAGCGATCCTCTCCGCCTTGATCTTCTTCTTCATTAAAGGCTTTGCGGTATAATCTCTCTATGCAAAAAGAGATAGAGATAGTCGTCATAGAAGATGAAGAGGATATACTAGAGTTGATAGAGTACCACCTCACCAAAGAGGGCTACTCGGTGACGGGCTTCCTCTCCACACACACCGTAGAGTGGTTTTTGGAGGAGGAGAGTCCTGACTTGATGCTCGTAGACCGTAACCTTCCCGATGTGGAGGGGAGTGAGTTTGTCGCACATCTTCGCCAGATAGGCTACGATACCCCCGTGATATTCCTCACCGCCAAAGCCAAAGAGTCTGAGCTAGAGGAGGGGTTTGAAGCGGGAGGTGATGACTACATTACCAAACCCTTCTCCACCAAAGAGCTGATCCTCCGTGTCAAAGCCCTTCTACGACGCACTGGAGCCCTCCAAAAACAGCAACGACTCAAACACAAAACCCTCACCCTCGACCTCACCCAAAAGAGCCTCCATGTCACCCAGATACTTATCGCACTCACCCCCTTGGAGTTCAAGCTCCTACACACCTTTATGACGCATATCGATGAGCCACTCACCCGCGATTTTCTACGGGATTCGGTCTGGGGTATCGAGGGGGAGAGTGTCAACGACAACGCCATCAATGTCGCCATCAATCGCCTCAAAAGCAAGATAGACCCCCACAACCAAGAGAACTACTTCCACCCCGTGTGGGGAGTGGGCTACACCTTTAAATAGCAGGGGGCAATTTGTCACTTTTTACCCACTCACGCCCCAAACACGCTACACTTACACCATGAATAAACAACAAACCCTCAAACACTACTTTGGACACCGTACTTTTCGCCCACTCCAAGAGGAGGTGGTCGATGCGATTTTGGCAGGCAGAGATCTCTTGATGATACTCCCTACAGGGGGAGGAAAATCCCTCTGCTATCAGCTCCCTACGCTTCTAATGGAGGGGATCACTATCGTCGTCTCTCCGCTCCTTGCCCTTATGCACGACCAAGTCGTCGCTCTCAAAGCCAACGGTATCTCTGCGGTGATGCTCAGCTCTATGCAGGAGCGAGAGGAGAGCCAACAGATCGAAGCCCAGCTCAAAGCAGGAGAGGTCAAGCTCCTCTATGTTGCCCCCGAACGCCTCACCAACAGCTACTTTTTGAGTCTGCTCCACCAGCTCCCTATCAACTTCTTTGTCATTGATGAGGCACACTGTGTAAGTGAGTGGGGGCATGAGTTTCGGGAGAACTACCGACGGCTCTCTCTTCTCAAAGAGCAGTTTCCCGCCACCCCTATCACCGCCTTCACCGCCACTGCCACCCACGCGGTAGAGCAGGATATCGCCACCAATCTTGGACTCCAAGACCCCATGCGGGTACGCGGTTCGCTCTTTCGGGAGAACCTCACCATCCACGCCAAACACCGTATCAGAGATGGACGACAACAGCTAGTGGAGTTTTTGATGCTTCACCAAGGGGAGTCGGGTATCATCTACACCCTCTCCCGCAAATCCACCGAGTCGATCAGTAGCTTTCTCCTCTCCCAAGGGATCCAAGCCCAGCCCTACCACGCAGGACTCCCCACCCAAGAGAAGAACCATACCTACGCAGACTTCGTCGCAGACAAGGTACAGATCGTCGTCGCTACTATCGCCTTTGGGATGGGGATAGACAAGTCCAATATCCGCTTCGTAGTCCATATGACCCTACCCAAAACCCTAGAGAACTACTACCAAGAGATCGGACGGGCGGGGCGTGACGGACTAGCCTCAGAGACGCTACTCCTCTTCTCTGCGAGTGATATCATCCAGCAAAAATCCTTTATCGAGGATCTCCCAGAGACCCCCTACAAACAACATGCCTTCAACAAACTCGACAGTATGGTACGCTTCGCCAACTCCGAGGCGTGTCGTCACCAGAGTATCGCAGGCTACTTCGATGACCGTATCAAACCGTGTCAAACCCAGTGTGACAACTGCACCACCCCCCAAGGGGAGAAACTCGATATCACCACCCCCGCACGCATGCTCCTCTCTGCTATCATGCGTACCCAACAGAAATTTGGGCTACACTATATTATCGATATCCTCCGAGGGAGCAAAGAGCAACGCCTCCTCCAAAACCACCACGACACCCTCTCCGTCTACAACATCGGCACAGAGTACACCAAAGCCCAATGGCTCACCATCGGAGACAAGCTCCTAGAGCTAGGGGCGATTGGTATCGGGGAGTTCAAGGTCTATCACCTCACCCCCTTTGGGGCGGAACTCCTCCGAGGAGTACACACCATCGAGATCAAAAAGTCACGCCTCTCCACCCCCAAGACCAAACCCCAACGACGCGTCACCTACTTCGATGACTACGATGTAGCACTCTACGACACCCTCCGTGACCTCCGCACAGAGATCGCCCAAGAAGCAGGACTCCCACCCTACATCATCTTCTCCGACAAGACCCTCAAAGAGCTCAGCAACACCCGCCCCCAAACCAAAGCCGAGATGCTAGAGGTACACGGTATCGGAGCGGTGAAGTTTGAGCGGTATGGTGAGGCGTTTTTAGCGGTGATGAGCGAAGGGAGTGAGTAATGGAGTTGGTCTATTTACCAGTATATCTTAAGGGAGTTACTCCATGTCTAATCGTTCTAGAGAAGCCAAAGTCGCGTTTAGCTTGGAGATGATTGATAATATCGAGAAGATTATCCACCACCACCAAGGGATAGTCAAAGCACTCTATGACTATGAGGTCAATATGGTCATCATCGAAGATATCATCCACCTCTATCTCCCCCAACTCAAAGCAAAGATAGTAACACTGGGGCATGACCATGATCCAAATACACCCCAATAGAGTAGAGCTACTCACCCAAGAGCATTATGAGGTGATAGAAACTAGAATTGGTGATGACTAAGCGTGAAGCGTTACTGCAAAGTGTGGCTTAACAAGTGAGGGTGTTATGTGAAATTACGAACATTTAAGGACACTATCTATTACGGGTGGCGATATGAGTGAGGAGGAGATAGGCAAATGCCCCCTCTCCAAACTCATCAAAGAGATATCAAAGGAGCTAGGATTATGACACAAACAACTCAACCCCTCTGTGGGATAGACGAAGCGGGACGCGGTCCTTTGGCAGGGGCTTTGGTGATGGCGGGGGTGGTACTCACAGGAGAGGTAGAGGGGCTGATGGACTCCAAGAAACTAACCCAGAAGAAGCGAGAGGCACTCTACCCACACATCATCGCCAACAGTCACTACCACATCATCTCATTCTCTGCGGAGCAGGTCGATAGCCTAGGGATCTCCCAGTGTCTACGAGAGGGGTTGGAGGCGATACAGGAGCATCTAGCGGGATGCGACTACCTCTTTGATGGCAACAGCACCTTTGGGGTCGCCAACCTCACCACGATGGTCAAAGCCGATGATAAGATAGCCGAGGTCTCCGCTGCGAGTATCTTAGCGAAGGTGACACGCGATAGGGAGATGATAGAGATGAGTAGAGCCTATCCGCAGTATGGCTTTGAGAAGCACAAGGGCTACGGTACCAAAGCCCACATCGAAGCACTCGTGAAGTATGATAGATGCCCCATCCACCGTAAGAGTTTTCGGGTGAAGGGGCTAGATGAACCTATGCTTTTTTAGGGTAGAGGGCGTGGAGATGTGCCATCTTCTTTCCCATATTGAGTAGCACCATATCCGCAAGGGTGAGTGCCATCATCGCTTCACACACCACCGCACCACGCACCGCCACACACGGGTCGTGTCGCCCTTTGAGGTTGCATTTGACCGCCTCATCATGGGTGGTGATGGTATCTTGCTCTTGAAAGATACTTGGGGTGGGCTTGAAGTGGGTCTTGACGAGGATGGTATCGCCATTGCTTATCCCACCGAGTATCCCTCCTGCGTGGTTGGACTCGAAACCCTCTAAGGTGATCGCATCGTTGTTTTGGCTTCCTTTGAGGTGGGTACTTGCCACCCCATCTCCTATCTCCACCGCCTTGACAGCATTGATCCCCATCATCGCTTCAGCGAGGATCGCATCGAGCTTGTAGTAGAGTGGCTCCCCTAGCCCTACAGGCACTCCCGTAGCTCTCGTGAGGACGACACCCCCCACAGAGTCGTGGTTATCCTTGGCGGAGAGGATCGCCTTCTCTTGTGCCTGCGCTACGGTAGGGTCGAGGGCGTGGAGCTTGGAGTGCTTGGCATGCTCAAAGTCACGCACCGCCCCCGCGATCCCATCGACCTCACAGAGTCCCGACTCGATCGCTACCCCTAGCTCTTTGAGCATCAGCTTGGCGATCGCTCCACCTGCCACTCTCGCAGCGGTCTCTCTCGCCGAGCTACGCCCCCCACCACGGTAATCACGCATCCCATACTTGTGGAAGTAGGTGAAGTCCGCATGCCCTGGACGGAAGAGATCTTTGACGGAGTCATAGTCACGGCTCTTTTGGTTGGTGTTGAAGATCACCATTGCGATAGGGGTTCCCGTACTTACCCCCTCAAAGACCCCTGAGAGTATCTCGACTCTATCATCCTCTTTGCGAGCCGTCTCTAGTTTGCTCTTGCCTGGTTTGCGTCGATCGAGTTCAGACTGGATATACCCCTCATCGATTACCAACCCCGCAGGGACTCCATCGAGGATACACCCCAACGCCTTGCCGTGTGACTCCCCAAAGGTTGTCAGTGTGAGTTGTTTGCCAAATGTATTCATCCCTACCCCTTGAGTTTAGCCAGTGCAATTTTGGCTGCTTTCTGTTGAGCCTCTTTTTTGCTCTTGCCTTTTGCCTTGGCGATCATCTGATCCTCTAGGACGATCGCAATCTCAAACTCCTTCTTGTGATCAGGACCCGAAGCCCCAAGCATCTCATAGCTTGGTGTTACCCCGTGGGTCGCTTGGGTCAGCTCTTGGAGGGCGGTTTTGTAGTCTTTGGAGAGGGATTTGAGGTCGATTTTGGGGTGGGACTCCTCTAGGAGCTTGACAGAGATCTCCTTGGTTACCTCCAATCCAGACTCCAGATAGATCGCCCCAATGACCGCCTCAAAGGCGTTGGAGAGAAGGGAAGGTTTGTGTCGTCCGTTATTGTTCTCCTCCGCAGGAGAGAGGTAGATGTGGCTCCCTAGATCGATCGACTTAGCCAGTAGTGTGAAGCCACTCTCATTGACCAGTGAAGCACGGATCTTGGAGAGGATCCCCTCATTGGAAGTAGGAAACTTCACAAAGAGATACTCCCCTACAATCAGGTCAAGCACCGCATCGCCTAAAAACTCAAGCCTCTCATTATTGTAAGGCTTCTTATAGCTCTTATGCGTCAAAGCCTCAATAATCAACTGCTTATCTTTAAATGTGTAGTTGAGTCTCTTTTCAAGTTGACTATAGTCGTTCATCTGGTTGTTCCTTTTTTACTGTTTCTCTGCTTTGATTCGCTCTGCTTCTTCGCGTGCGAGGGTGTCGCACCGCTCATTTTCGGGGTGTCCGTTGTGTCCTCTCACCCAAGTACCATGTACCTGATGGGGGGCGGCTGCCTCCAAGTACGCCTTCCAAAGGTCGACATTTTTGACCTTCTTAAACTCCTTCTTGACCCACCCTACAAGCCACTCATTGATCGCCTTGACCACATAGGAGCTATCGGAGATCACCTCGACATCACACGGCTCTTTAAGGAGCTTTAGCCCCGCGATGACCCCCATCAGCTCCATACGGTTGTTGGTGGTGTGGGATTCACCCCCTACATACTCCTTACGGGTATCTTTGTAGACCAGTATCCCCCCATAGCCACCAGGACCAGGGTTGCCAAGGCTTGAGCCATCAGAGTAAAGAGTAATGCGTTTGCGGGGTTGCTTTTGCAATTTTTTCCTCAACTTTTAATGAATTGATCGCCATACAGTTGGGACACCGCCCAAATGAGATGGGGAAACTCTGTTTACATTTTTGGCAGAGGTAGGAGAAGAGGAGATCCCCCTCCTCAAACCCACTCCGCTTTGCAGTCGCCAACATATCCAGTGAGAAGATACCACTCTCACACGCAGGGGTCGGGAGATACCCCTTGGCATAGTAGAGCGTACGCAACGCCCCACTGGATGTGATTATATCCAAATCGAGTTGTGAATCGGGCAAAAACCACAAAATATCTATCAGCTCATCAAGACGCTCAGGGTCGATGATACGCCACGCCTCATGGGTGTCAAGCTGGAGCATCACCCCCACAATCTGGCGGTAGAGTGCAGGAGCTTGCGTGAGTAGTCCTCTAAGCTGTGTGATCTTGGCTTTAGAGGAGAGTGCTTTATCATACCGCACCTCACTGAAGTCCAAAAACGCCCGCAACAGTGCCACCTCCTCACCGAGTGTCTCCAACGGCTCGATCACCTCTTTGGCTCGATCGTAGCGGTGCATCATCTCATAGACCACCCCTAGCTCATGGAGGACTTGACGGTTGCGGGGGCGTTTGCGTAGGATCTCACTATAGATCGACCGCGCCCGCTCCAAAAACCCCGCATGTAGATAGGTACTCCCCAACCGCTCCATCAGCTCACTACGGTGGCTCTCATCTTCCATATTTTTGAGGATATAGAGGTAGATACTGATCGCCTTGGGGTATGCCCCCGCACTCTCAAACGCCTTGGCAAGCAACATCAACGGCTGAAGCATATGGGACTCAAAAGGGGTATCCTCCGTATCAAACGCACACTCAGAGCTGTCAAACTTCTCAAGAAACTTCAGCAGATTGCCCTGCTCTTTTTGCTGATGGTAGATCCCCCACGCATAGGTCACTAAAGCGATGATGAGTGCCATCGCAACAATGAGAAGGATACTAAAGAGCGGATCACTATAATCAGGTAGTATATTTTGCACACAGAGCCTTTGGAGTACGATAGAGTCAAAATTATAGCAAATTAGCTATAATGCCACCATGATAGATAACGCCTCCATAGAGTCCCTCAAAAACAGCATAGATATTGTCGATGTCATTGGCAACTTTATCGAGTTGCGTAAGGCAGGAGCCAACTACAAAGCCAACTGCCCCTTTCACGGGGAGAAGACCCCCTCGTTCGTCGTCAGCCCTAGCAAGCAGATCTACCACTGTTTTGGATGTGGTGTGGGGGGAGATAGTATCAAGTTTGTGATGGAGCTAGAGAAGCTCTCCTACCCCGAAGCGATCGAGAAGCTCGCCTCCATGCACAACTTCGCTCTCACCTACACCCAAGGAAGCTCCGACTACTCCGATGCCAAGCGGGTACTTGAGCAAATACAGAAGTGGTATGCCCAAAACCTCGATGCCACCCCCAATGCCCTAGCCTACCTCCAAAGCCGAGGGGTGAGTCGTAGCTCTATCGAGCGGTTTGGGATCGGGTATGTACCACAAGGGGGCAGGGTGATGGAGTTTCTCCACGCCTCCCTCCTCCCCCTACCCAAAGCCCTCGATGCGGGGATCATCGCCCAAGGGGAGCGAGGGGAGTTCTACGCTCGTCTCGTCGAACGCGTCACCTTTCCGATCTTCTCCTCTAGTGGCTCTGTCGTAGGGTTTGGGGGGAGGACACTAGGCAACCACCCCGCCAAATACATCAACTCCCCACAGACCAAACTCTTCAACAAGTCCCGCCTCCTCTATGGCTACCATCTCGCCAAAGAGTCTATCTACAAAAACCGACGACTCATCGTCTGTGAGGGGTATCTCGATGTGGTGATGTTCCACCAAGCAGGCTTCAATGAGGCTGTCGCCACCCTAGGCACCGCCCTCACCACCGAACACCTCCCCCTCCTCCGCAAAGGCGACCCCAAGATCATTCTCGCCTATGATGGGGACAAAGCGGGGATTGCTGCAGCTCTCAAAGCCTCACAGATGCTTAGTGTCGCGGGGTTTGATGGTGGGGTGGTACTCTTCCCCGATGGGCAAGACCCTGCCGACCTCATCGCCCAAGGGGAGAGTAGCAGTGTCGCTAAGCTCCTCCGAGAGTCTAAGCCCCTTATCCCCTTTGTCCTAGAGCAAATTAGCTCCCACTACAACCTCCACGACCCCCGAGATAAAGAGTCTGCCTTTGGGGAGATGAAGCAGTTTTTGGGTGGATTGAGTCAAATCATCAAGGAGTCCTATACCCCTATCGCAGCGACTCTGCTAGGGGTCGCCCCTGCGCTCTTTGGTGCCTCTGTCACCCCCACACAGACCCAAGAGCGTTTTGGAGAACAACGAGACGATATCGCACAGCTAAGTATCCTCAAGACCCTCCAAGAACGGCCCACCCTCATCCCCACCGTACTAGAGGTGGTTGAGGTGGGGATGTTTGGACGCTACGCCCCACTCTTTGAGGCACTCCTCAACCACCAACACACCCACCCCCACCTCATGGGACTCTCTGTCGATGAGAGTCTACAAGTGATGAGTGAGGAGGAGCTACACACCACCCTTCGCAACTTCCTTATCAAACACTACGATACCAAGCTCAAACAGATCGTCACCGATACCACCCTCCCCTTTTCCCAGAAGAGCTTTATGATACGCAAAATCAAATCTGATATAATTCCAAGACTCAAAAAAGGGGAGCTCATCGCCATCGGCAAAGAGAGACGCTAAGATAAGGAGAAAGTGATGAAAGCAATAGCACTATTTAGTGGAGGGCTTGACAGTATGATCGCAGTTAAGCTGATGGTCGACCAAGGCATAGAGGTAGTCGCACTACATATCAAGATAGGCTTTGGGAGTACCAAAGATGTCAGTGAGGTGATGGCAGAGCGTGCCAGACTCGCAGGAGCATCGTTTAAGATTGTCGATGTACGCGATGCCTATATCCAAGATATCCTCTTCGACCCTGTCTATGGCTACGGCAAAAACTTCAACCCCTGTATCGACTGCCACGGCTATATGTTTAAGATCGCCAAGAAGATGATGGAGGAGCTAGGTGCATCGTTTTTGGTCACGGGTGAGGTGATGGGACAACGCCCCATGAGCCAACGACACGACGCGATGAAGCAGGTGAGCAAACTCGCCAACGATACTGAGGATCAACTCATCGTCCGCCCGATGTCTGCCAAGCTCATGGGGGAGACCACCCCAGAGCGTGAGGGGTGGATCGATAGAGACAAGCTTCTTGATATCTCAGGTCGGAGCCGTGAGCGACAACTCGCCCTTGCCAAATCCTACGGATGGGAGGAGTACGAATCTCCAGGGGGCGGGTGTCTTCTGACTGAGTCACACTACGCAGCGCGTATCAAGGAGTTTATCACCTTTGATACCTTTGAGGTGGAGGATATTGAGCTGTTGAAGTTTGGTCGACACTTTCGGCTCCCTGATGGTGCCAAGCTTGCCGTAGGACGCAACCAAGAGGACAACGCAGGGCTACACGCTATAGAGAGTCCCAAGTACACCCCTATCCGCCTCCCCATCGCAGGACCTTTCTCTCTGCTCAGTAGCAACGCCTCAGATGAGGACAAAGCCCTCGCAGGCAAGCTCGCTATCACCTATGCGAAAAGTTCAGCCAATGAGCGTTATGATGTCACCGTAGGCGATGAGACGCTCAGCGTCTCCCCCTTCGCCCAAAAGAGTGAGGCACAAGTCTACTTTTTTAATACCCAATCCTAAGGAGCAACCATGCAAGCGAGTGCAAGACATATATTAGTAAATGATGAGGCGTTCTGCCAATCCCTCAAAGAGCAGATCAATAGTGGTGAGATCACCTTCGAACAGGCAGCCAAAGAGCACTCCACCTGCCCATCTGGAGCCAACGGTGGAGCCTTGGGACGCTTTGGTCAAGGAGAGATGGTACCAGAGTTTGACACCGTTGTATTCAACGACAAAGTCGGTGTCGTACACGGTCCAGTCCAGACACAATTTGGCTACCACCTCCTAGAGATCACCGAGCGTTCATAGCCCCTCTATGCTACCCCTTGGGGGTGGCACCTCTCTTCTTATTTCACTCTTTTTCACCTTAAAGCCTCTCTTCTTCCAAACTTGGTATAATCATCTCATACTATTTTACACAAAGGAGTCAATCATGCGAGGAGTCTATCTTTTAGTCGGTGCGTTACTCATAGCAGGGTGTCAAAAGGAGCTACCACAGACCGCTACCCCACACCCTACCACGACCCACACCACACCCCATCAGACTGTGATACTTGGGACATACGGATGGGATGTCGAGAGCAACCGCCTCATCTCAACCCCCAAGAGTGACTTTTGGTACCAACGAGCGGACAAGACACACGGTTCACTCAATGCCCAAAATGGTACCACCATCGAGGTAGTCAAAGAGTCCTATGCCTCCATAGACAAAGCCTCTATCATGCGTCGCCCCGCACTGCGTGATGGTCGTATCAGTAATGTTGACCTCAAAGCAGGTACGGTAGCAATCTTCAAGACCACAGAGGGGCATTATGGTAAGCTCAAGATCAAAGGCTTCAAAGCCCTCCACGACTTCAACTTCAAAGAGGCAAGAGAGTATCTCGATAGTAGCTGGCAGAGCTTCGTACTCAAAAAACCCGATACAAAGAGATATCACCTTGTAGTAGAGTATACGCTCTATAACTAACTATGGGGTTTTTAGTTGATTTTTATCAAGCGATTATCGCCACCTAACGCTGAGCATGAAGCAAAGAGAGTTCAACAAATCCGCTGATGAAGTTGGTGAAGAACTGGGTAAAGGTCTTGTCCTCTTCATCAAACCCCCCTGCTTTGTTGAGGAGTTCGAGGACACCTATCACCTCTCTTTTGGAGTTGAAGATCGGGGTGGCGATGAGATTTTTGGTCTCAAATCCACTCGCTTTGTCTATCGCTTCACAGAAGTAGGGGCTGGAGTTGACATCATTGACCACAATGACCTCTCCAAGGCGAAACGCCTTACCCACGACCCCCTCATTGGCATCGATGACGATCTTATCGATCCCATCGGCGAGTGTCGTCCAGAGTTCGCGGGTGACTTCATCGTAGACAAAGACCGAACAGCGTTTGGCGTGGGCAATCTCTTTGGAGTATTCGGCTATGAGCGGAAGTCCCTCCTCTAGAGCTGTAGCAGTGAGAAGTCTCTTCCCAAAAGTGGCTAGATCTGCATAGTTTTTGTATCGCATAGCATGACTCCTGTCTCGAAGGTGATATAGCTTCGGAGTATAATCAAAAATCACTAAGGCACTCCTTTGGTTGTCAAAAGTGACCATCTAAATCGATCCTATTAATAGTTTTTTAACACTTGACACCCTATAATAGAACAAAAAGAGAGATCTATGCGACTACTATCTAGGCTCCTTATCGTGCTACCACTGCTCCTACTACTAGGGTGCGACCAAGACCCCAAAAGCCTCCAAGCCATCGCCCAAGAGCGGGAGATCTCCATCCCTGCGTGTGTCACCAACGCCCCCCACACCACCCAACCCTACACCAAAGCCTCCCCCACCCACACCGATACCACCCCACCAGAGCTGACCTTCTATGGAGACAACCCCCTCACCCTCCAGCAGGGCGAGAGCTATCAGCGAGAGTGTGCCTTGGGTATCGATGAGACCGATGGGCAGGTGACTGTCTATATCGATGATACACAAGTCGATACCTCACGGGTCGGGGAGTACACCATCCTCTTCTCGGCGGTTGATCTCGCGGGCAACCTCGCACACCTTGAGCGGATCGTCCGTATCCTCCCCAACCTCCCCATGCTCACCCTCATCGGAGATCAGAATCTCACCCTCATCGAGGGGGCGTGCTACCGTGAGCGAGGGGCGAGTGCCTATGACCTAGAGGATGGTAACCTCACTTCCCAAGTCATCATCTCAGGAGAGGTCAACACCTCCCAAGTGGGGCGTACCCTACTCCGCTACGATGTCAACGATAGCGAGGGCAATCCTGCCCATAGCCTCTACCGTAGTGTCGAAGTCCTCCCTGCTCCTACCTACCGCTACGGTGGGAGTGTCACGGGACTAGAGGGCAATGAATCAGTCATCGTCATCGATGAGGCGGGGGACTCCCTCACCCTTACGAGCAACACCTCTTTCGCCTTCCTCCAACGCCTCCATAGCCAAGAGCATTATGGTATCAGCCTCACCGTTAGCCCTTTGGGCAAAGAGTGTACCCTCCTCAACGCCTCAGGGACAATAGCCGATGACAATGTCACCGATATCACCATCAGCTGTCACCCAATCCCCTTTACGATCCAATGTAGAGCCGTACGCGATGCCAACCCCGACCACAATGAGAGTGATTTTACCATCGACCTCAACAGCACACAGACCCACCAACAGCTCCTCACCCTCGACCAAGACCAAAACCCTATGCGATTTAAGGATAGCTGGTACTACCATGATGCCTATGAACTCTTTATCACCCGTGTCAAGAGTGACTACCCCTACTTCGACTTCAAACAAGATGGCATCCTCTCTCCACACCTCACAGGGGAGATGCCACCCCACGACCTCAACCTCACCCTTGTCCCCACCTACCGTATCCATGGTGATGCCTCAGGGAGCAATACAGGCGACTACAAATACACCATCCAGAACCACGCCAACCGTAGTGATGTCACGATCGATGGTGGGGAGAGTAGCTACCAGATCGCCTATCCTGTTGAGTACAATGAGGAGTTTAACCTCACGCTCTTTACCCCTGAAGATGCGCCCCATGGGGAGTGTACCTTTATGGATACCTCCTCCACAGCATTTGAGGGGGTAATGGATGAGAACATCGACACCATCGATATCGAATGCTATGAGTAACCCAAGACTAGACCCAAAGGATCCCACACGATGAAGCGACTCACCTCCCTACTACTCCTCACTGCTCCCCTACTCTATGGGGGGATCAATCCCACCACACCCATCACCCTCCCCTACGACCAATCTCCTCTCATACGCTCCCTTCAGCAGGTCTATGCCCAAGGGGCGTATGAGAGGCTCATCACCCAAGCCCAACACACCACCCACGCCTATGCCAATCCCGCACTCCACCTACTCTGGGCGAAGAGTGCAGAGGCTCTAGGGCGAGTAGAGGAGGCGATGGCAGGGTATGAGCGGGTCTTGATACTCGACCCTAGCCACCATGAGGCACGCACGGCACTAGAGCGTATCTACACCCAGACCCACCGTGAAGCCCTCCTCTCCTACCAAGAGGGCGTACCACCCCACGCACCCAACTTCCAAGCCAAACTCTCACTAGGAGTGGGGTATGATGACAACACCAACGCCTCCGCCTCGGCAAGTGATCTCGATAGCTACTATGGGCTTATCGGGAGTGAGGGGAGTCAATCAAGCCTCTTTGGATCGATCAGCGGGACACTCGACTACCGCTACTATCTCGATGCCACTAGCCCATGGTATCTCCAAGCGACCCTCGACCTCGATAGCCAACACAATGTTGATGCCCACACCTATGATCTCTTGGTCGGGCGGGGGGGACTCGGAGTCGGCTACAAGACGGATCGCTACGAACTCTACCTCCCCTTAGGCTACACGATGGTCGAGTATCTCGATAGCCACCTGCTTGACCGTACCACCTTCGCCCCCTCGTGGCTCCTAAAGCTCGATCCCCAACACTATATCGCTCTCTCAGGCTACTACCAACAGACCCGCTTCCAAAACTCTCACTACCGTGACCAAGAGAGTGATACCCTAGGGGGGAGCCTCTCCTACTACCACCTCTTCTCACCCACCACCCTGCTCAAAGGCTCTGTAGAGTATACTACCCAAGAGCCTCACCATAGCAGTGCAATACGCTATGTCGATCTCGATACCCTCTCTGCCACCCTCCAGCTCAAACAGCATCTCACAAGCCATCTCACCCTCAAGAGCCATCTGCTCACCCGACTACGCACCTATGAGGATACGATTGGGACAGCGACGATTACAAGTAGTACCTCGCGAGAGGATAGACTCTATGAGGGGGGAGTCACCCTACGCTACCACTACCGTGAAGATCTGAGTCTCTACCTCCAAGACCACTATAGCCTCGTAGACTCCAACTACCTACCCGCTGAGTACCACAAAAACCAAGTGATGCTTGGTATCACCACACACTTCTAAGGATTACCCATGCGACTCCTCCTGCTTACACTCCTTCTGACCAATCTCCTCCTCGCCTCTATCGGTACGGTGATGGCGATACGCGGTTCAGCCGACCTCCAACGCCCCAACCTCACCCCTACTCACCTCACCATGGGTACCGCACTCCAAGAGGGGGATAGCATCGCCACCCAAGCCCACTCACGGGTGCAGGTGATGCTCAATGACCAGACCGTTGTCACCATCGGCTCCAACTCCCTCTTCACCTTTGACCGCTATCTCTTTGATGGGACACAAGACTCCCAGCTTGCGATGCACGCCAAGCGGGGGTTTTTCCGCTCTGTCTCTGGCAAGATAGGCAAGATCGCCCCCAAACGCTTCAGTGTCAAGACCACCTCCGCTACCATCGGGATACGCGGGACAGACTTCTCCGCCTACCTCACCAAGGATCGTGAGTACTATCGCTGTTTTGCAGGGGAAATTCGTGTCACGGTGGGAGATGAGGCACAGCGACTCCTCCCCGGAGAGATCTTCCTCCTCCAAAAAAATCTTGGCAGAGTCCAGAGCAAACGCCTCTTGGGTCGAGGATTTCAGACGATGCGTCCCAATGGTGTTGCACTAGAGCATGACCTCCAAGCCATCGACCGACTCATACAAGAAGAGGAACTCTTCACCCATCCGACTCCCCAAGGAGAGCCGTGTAGTGTTGTAGTCCCCTAAGATGCGTGCCGTTCTTCTCAAGCTCCTGCTAGGTCTACTCCTCTCCACCCTACTGGTACTCTCCTACCTCTTCTTGCCTCACAAGGTCTTCGCCCTTGATAGCCAGTTGCGAGACTTCTTCTTTAGCCAACGCGGAGTCCTCCCACACTCCGATGCCTCCCGTGTGGTGATTGTCGATATCGATGAGAAGTCGATTCGGGCGTTGGGGCAGTGGCCGTGGCGACGCGATATCATCAGCCGACTCCTAGAGCAGATCACCCACTACCGCCCTGGGATTATAGGGCTAGATATCCTCTTTGCCGAGCCAGATAGAAGCTCTCCTCATCGTATCCAAGCCGACTACCCCGACCTCAACCTCACCACCCTACCCGACTACGATAGACTCCTCGCACACACCTTTGAGACGACCCCTGTGGTGGGTGGCTATATCTTCCGATTTGATGAGAGTGGTACCCGTGAACCTCCACTTCTCCCTGCAATCTTCATCGCCCCCAAAGAGAGTGGACTCCTCTCTCCCCACTCCCTCACACTCAACACCCCTCTTCTCCAACATGCCCTCTACTCTAGTGGCTTCTTCAACAACCTCCCCGATGAGAATGGTATGATACGCAAAGTCCCCCTGCTTATGGCGTATGATGGGATGATCTTTAGCTCCCTTGCTCTTGAGATGGTACGCATCTATAGTGGTGCCAACCGTATCGAACTGATACCTCAAAGTATCGATACCTCACAGATTAAGTTTGGGGCGTTTAGGGTACCTGTAGATCACTTTGGACAGTTTACCGTCAACTTTCGAGGAGCCAAGCACTACTTCCCCTATCTTAGTGCCATCGACCTACTCAACGGCACCATCGACCCAACGATGATAGAGGGGAAGTTTGTCCTTGTAGGTACCTCCGCATTGGGGCTGTATGATCTGCGTTCGACCACCTATGATAGCAATATCCCAGGGGTAGAGATCCACGCCAATACCATCGACAACCTCCTCCAAGGGGACTACCTCGCCACACCTCCGAACCATGTCCTACTCGATATTGGGCTGATTGTACTGGTGATGTTTGGGACACTCCTTCTGCTCCACTTTGTCCCCTCCCTGCTCCTCCTCCCACTTGCACTAGGGCTACTTGGCGTACTGACCTATGGCTTCTATACCCTGCTCTTTGGCTATGGGGTGGTGCTAAGTCTGCTCTTTCCACTCGTCACCTATCTGCTAGCCGTACTCCTCTCCATTGGGGTCGACTACTTCATCTCCCAGAGACAAAAAGAGGTCATCAAGACTATCTTGGGTAAAAAGGTCTCCATCGGGGTGATGCACCACCTCCTCAAGCACCAAGATGAGACCCTCGTACGCCCTAGAGAGGTCGATGCGACCCTCTTCTTCTCCGATATCCAAGGCTTCACCTCCATCTCAGAGACGATCGACTCCCCCACCCGCCTCATCGAGCTTCTCAACAGCTATATGACTCCGATGGTTGAGAGTATCATCGCACACCATGGGACGATTGATAAGTTTATCGGAGATGCCATCATGGCATACTGGAACGCCCCACTCCCCGTCCCCAACCACGCAGACCAAGCCCTCAGCAGTGCTTTGGAGCAGCTTAGAGAGCTTCAACACATCAACCAAAGTATCTACACGGAGTTTGGGCTAAGGATCAAGATAGGGATAGGGATACACAGTGGGGTGGTCACCGCGGGGGATATGGGGTCACAAGGGCGATCAGACTACACCGTCATCGGGGACAATGTCAACCTCGCCTCACGCCTAGAGGGACTCACCCGCTACTACGGAGTAACCCTCCTCATCTCCGCACAGACCAAAGCACGCCTCACCAAGATCTATACCCTCCGCCCTATCGATATCGTGGAGGTCAAAGGCAAACGAGAAGCCGTAGAGATCTTTGAGGTGCGGTGGGAGAGAGAGGCGATCGATGCCACAGAGGATACGACCTATCTGCGTGCGATTAAGGCGTTTAGAGCGGGGAGCCTGAGTGAGGCAGAACGCCTCTTCACACAACTTCAAGCCTACAACCCCCAACGCCTCTATGAGCAGTATCTCACACGCTGTCACTACTACCTCTCGCGTCCCGATACCCCCTTTGAGCCGATCCTCAAGATGACCACCAAGTAGCCCCTAGAATACGATACAATCCCCATCGTGCAAGACGATGGGCGACCAGCCCCCTGCCATCTGTGCGATCTCTTGGCGTAGTTGGCTCTCGTAGGCGGGCTTGAGGTGGTTGATATAGAGGGTGAGTCCACGCCCCTCTAGGGGTCGTAGCCCCTCAAAGAGGAGCTTAGGGGTGAGGTGCTTGCTAGCGAATGCCAACGCCTCCATCGCACTCGGAAACGAACACTCCACTACCAGTGCAGTGAGTGTCGGGTTTGCTTCACACATCGCAAGGGTCGAGGCGAGAGCATAGGTATCAGCGGTTAGAAGTAGTGTCCGATTGGCGTGGGTGAGTATGTAGCCACAGCTTGGTACGGTATGATCGGTAGGATACGCCTCGATCGTACGCCCCTCCCCTATCGTATAGCATTGATGGAGTTCGATCGGCTCATAGCTTAGTGCCATTACCCCTGAGGCAAGTGGGATTGTAGAGAAGTCTGGCCAGATTTCGTGATTGAAAAAGTGCTGGCGGAGGGTATGGAGTGTCTGAGGAAGCCCACGGAGTCGTAGGGTCTTGGTACGCTGTTGGAAGTAGTTGTCAAGAATATAGGCGATATCGACGATATGATCGAGGTGGGAGTGGGTGAGCCACACCTCCTCTATCTGACAACTTTGCTCTTGGAGGGGGTCAAGTAGATGCCCCGCATCGATCACCCGTGAGCTATCGAGTAAAAAGGCACTGCTTCCCCCCTTACTAGAGCGTGAGCCATACGCTCCAAGGGTTGTCACCTCACACATCGCTAAACCGATCGCGTATCGCCCAAAACTGCTCCTGATGGGTTAAAAAGAGATCGACCAATGCAGGATCAAAGTGCCGTCCACGCTCCCTCACAAACAGCTCCAAGATCGCCTCATCACTCCACGCTTTTTTGTAGACACGCTCTGAGCCAAGGGCATCAAAGACATCAGCTATAGCAGTGATGCGTCCGTAGATGTGGATCGCTTCGCCTTGGAGTCCCTTGGGGTAGCCCGTCCCATCATACTTCTCATGATGCTCATGGGCGACGATGGCAGCGGCTTTGAGGAGGGTGAGCTTGGAGTGTTTGAGAATGGTGTAGCCCATCGTCGCGTGGGTCTGCATAATACGCATCTCCTCCTCATCGAGTCGCCCTGGTTTGTTGAGGATCGCATCGGCAATACCGATCTTACCGATATCGTGCATCGGAGAGACATCACGCAGGATACTACACGCCTTCTCATCGAGTCCATAGAGCTTGGCAAGTAGATAGGAGTACTCTGCGACCCGCTTGACATGCTGTCCCGTCTCCCGAGATCGGTTCTCTCCTGTTTCCCCCATGATATAGATCAGCTCTTTTTGAGTCTTGTAGGTCTCTTCAATAAGGAGCATCGTCTTGATACTCTCCGCAACATAAAGTGAGGAGAAGTGGAGGTGCTTGAGATCAGTCTGAGAGAAGGGGATATCCCCTTTGGTGTTGATGACCTGTATCGCTCCGACGACCTCAGAGGATCTGTTGTGCATCGGTATGACGATCATCCGACGCGTCACATAGCCACTCTGCTTATCGACCTCATGGTTGAAGTGGCTATCGGCTTGGACATCGTTGATGATGAGTGAGTGGTTCTGCTCTACCGCACTCCCGACGATCCCCTGATACTCCCCCATCGTGATAGGGGCTTGCCCTTGGGCGATCTTCGTCCAGAGTATCCCTTGTTGTTTATCGCGTATCCAGATACTACAGCGATCGGCATAGACGATATCACGACACATATTGGCAAGTTCACAGAGGAGTTCATCTTGTTCATGGATAGAGGCGATTTTACTAATACGGTCAAAGATAAAAGCCAAAAGTTCATCTGAACTACGATTCACGGTATACCCTTTGGTATCCTAGCCCCACATCATATGGGGGTAAGAGGAGATAGGAAGATGATTTTAGTACAAAACACCCCAAATGTCAACTCTCACCCCTCTAAGTAGATTTAATCTAATTTTTGGTAAAATTACACCACTTCCAACTTGTGGGGCATTAGCTCAGCTGGGAGAGCGCTTCGCTGGCAGCGAAGAGGTCATCGGTTCGATCCCGTTATGCTCCACCAT
>Ga0256837_1000795_pt1 | contig 24498 bp, 46 predicted proteins | sample 4562384metaG_FD_185976 | JGI IMG/M metagenome (GOLD analysis project Ga0256837, IMG submission 185976) | Hydrothermal vent microbial communities from Guaymas Basin, Mexico - 4561-384 | ecosystem: Environmental > Aquatic > Marine > Hydrothermal vents | place: Mexico: Guaymas Basin | collected...
TTGCATCTTTTCTTCAATCTCTTCTTTTGTATACTTTTTAATAATTTTTCCTCTTTTTTTCTTAAATAATCTCGCATCATATCTTACATAAAGATTTCCATTAATAACAGCACATGCTCTCCCATCAAGTTTAATATATACTTTTGTATCTTCTGGATTGAGTTCGATAATCGATTTCTCTGGAAGAACTAATCTTAAATTATTCGGGTCTTTTGGGAATAATGTTGGTAATTTTTTCATAAGTTTCTCCTTCTACTGAAATTTTAATTGTTTTATAATAGAGTTTTTTGGAATAAATAATTTATCCTTAATAGAGTGATCCATATTATAACAGTGATCAATATCAGAATGAACTAAAATATTTTTTGATTGACAATATAATTTTCTATATATTGCAAAATTTGTTAGATTTTCATCAGTATATCTTATAACACTTTTAACAGGAATATATATTCTTTCAAAACCGTTATCAGTAGTTAGAGTATTTCCTAAATACACTTCTTCAGTATTAATTGTACCAGATCCTAAGAAAAATGTTCCATTTACAAAGTTTGAAGATGAATCAGTTGTTGAATAGATTATGGTATCAGTATATGAAATAATTTTTGGTTTAACATTAACCAAATGAAATATTGCAACTAATGGGATAAATATCATTATACTTGCAATACCTTTGATAATTCCTTGTATTTTTTCTCTTAAAATAAAAACATCAGCAAATCCAAATAATAAAAATCCTATAAATACTAGTAACCACATCTGTGTTACAGAATACATTTTTATCCTCCTTTCCATATAATAAAAAGTACTTTTAAAATAATTTTGTTATCTACTCTATAGAAAATGTTCATTATAATTTCATTTAGTTTTTTGTCTTATTCTTTCTAACAATAACTCAATTAATTCATTATAGTATTTGGTTTTAGAAACAAGTTCTTTTGAAGTTTCTATAACTAGTTTATTTGTCGAATAAATTCTTTTATTAATCTCAGGTATAATTAAAGAAAAATCAACATAAATGTAATTTCTCATAGCATCGATTCTTTTCCTTCGTTTCTGATATTTTTTTAACTGTTTTTTAATATTCATATTATTCACCTACTATTAATTCAGGAATATTTTCAGTTGGTTCACATGAATCAACTGCTTTAATCCATACATTAAAAATATCATGAACACTTTTAGGTAAAATATCTTCTTCTATAAATGAAACAGAAATATATCCTTTATTAAATCTTATCTTAAAAATTTGTAATTTTTCTTTTTGATATTTTCTTAATTGTCTTTTTATTTTTGATATCTTACGATTTCTCATAAATTCTCCTTTTTATAGTTCATTATATAAAAAAATAAAAAACTAATGAGAGAACTAAGCTCTCATTAAATTATCATAATGTTTCTTTTATATATTTTTGAGTTTTAAATCTATCAATATATTTTTCAATTTCATCAACTACTTCATTAACACTATCATCATATAAGATATCATCATTTGTAACTCTAATGGTAAGTTCTTTTAGAACATCAAACAGTGCTTGCATTGGTGTTATATTTTGATATCGATAATTATTCTGTATCATTAGACCTACAACCAATTCAGGATAAAATATTTCTTTAATTGCTTCAAATAATTCAATATTAATAAATTTTAATTGAATCGCATCATAGGGAATTCCGTAAATTTTCACATATGCTCTTACTGTTCTTGGATACATATTTAAAACCTGTTCTTCACCAGCAAAGTCAAATACTCTTGGTCTATCGTCAAGTTGAGACCATAAATCTCTTCTAAAAGCTTCAAGCATTATTGCTTTATTTTTTGTTAAGTACTGTGATTCTCTTTTCATTTATTCTCCTTTATATCATTAATCCTATTCCAACCCAAGCTGTACCGCTAATGCTTCCAATTCGTGGAGTTTCATCATCAATTACACATCCTGATAATAGTGCATTTGTTAGTAGTGTGTACAGTTCATCATAGAATGTATGAGGTAATTCTTTTACATTTGTACCTATCGTTAAGATATATGGAAAATATCTATCGATACCATATGTACCTCCTCTTTTAAAATATTTTCTTTCAACACCTAAATCACCTCTTTTTGTAGCCATAAATCTCGATGTATCAGGTGCTGATGGAATATAATCATTGTTTTGTTCATATTTTTTATATTTTTCGCATAGTTGCTTCATACCATTTTCTAAATCATCCCAAAGTACATAATAAAGTTTAAGAGTATCAATAACATCATCTGGAGTATCATATCCTCTTCCAAGATATTTAAATGGAGTATAATAATACTGACCCCATGAAAATCTTCTAATAACATAAATCCATTGTTTATTATATTTAATTCTAAAAACATTACCAGCTACTAGATGTAGTTTTCTCTCTTTTTTATTGATTAAAACATAATCTTTTCTTTTCTCTCTATCATGATGTTCTTTAATTTCAATACTCATAGCCAAACTCCTTCTTTTTATTTTATAATTAGAGATAGTATTTAGTTACTTATTCTGCATTTTTCTCATCATTATCATCTAAATAAATTAGTTTAACTGGATTTTATGTCTTCTTGGGATTTCAAATTTAACTTCATCCCAGAATAGTGACTGGAAGTTGTTTTTCCAGTTACCTCTTTCATCACATTCAAAACCATCAAAATTGAAGAACATAATTCCAGTATCTGTTGAAACTAATATAAGTTCTATATCTTCAATTCCATCATTTACAACGATTATATCTTCAACTGTTACCCATTCAATACCAAACCCCCAAACATTGTCACCAATTTTAATTCCATCAAAGTACCTCATATTTCTCCTTTTTATTTTGTAGTATTATTTATATCCATTAGTTCCTTTAAAAGTATCTTATTTGAATTAATTAGTGTAATTATTAGTCGGACAAGTTCTCTTTCTGATTGAGTTCCTTTATCGATATAAGATATAGCTGCACCCTCAAATTGTGAAAATATTTCAAAAAGAGTAAGATAATCTTTTTCCTTAATCTTTTCATTTACTTTTTCAATAATCTTATCAATCATTTTTATACTCCTTTATGATTTTTACGAACCAACTTTTTCTCATTTTCTTATCTCCAAAATCACGGTTATGAATCCACGGCTCAATAACCTCAGTATTATTTCTCCAATACTTATGAGTTCCTCCTTCAGATATGATTCTATCTTCTTTTAGATCAATAAGATAATCAAACTTCATATCTTCCATCCCTATATAACCCTCAACAGCCCTTAGTTTATCTTGTAATCCATTTTCTTCTATAATTTTTTGTGCCTCTTCTACACTAATTCTATCTTCTTTATCCTCTTGTTTAAATTTCTTCTCAGCTTTCAAAACTTCATAACTAGTATGATTCCAATATCTTAATTCTTCACTTTCAAGTATCTTATCAAGTAAATCATGATGTCCAATACTTTCAAGATGTTCAAGAATTTGGAGTTGAATCATTTTTTGATTAAAATTAGTATTACCTGCACTATCAATTAAACCTGCAATCTTATCAACATGAGATAGGAGTTTTTCTTCTGGTGTTTTGAATAGTTCTTCATAAACTTCACAAATATCAATATATTCGTCATTTTTAAGTTTTCTTATCCAATATTCATCATCAAATGCTGTTGCAAATCTGTTATACCTATCTCTATCAATATCTCTTGGATTTTCATCTTTGATATTTTCCCAAATAATTTTTCCGATTTTATTCATAATTGTGTCGTTTTTAACAACACTTTCTAGATCTTCACAATACCATCCGAAGAATTCATCAAGATATTCCCCTCTTTCATCATTTCGTCCCCAACCACCACTTAATCTTTCAAGAATATACTCTACTGTTTCATCAAGATATTCTTCCTGATTATGTGCTACAAATAAAGTTAAATCTTTTAGATTATTAACTCTATTATCAAAACCAAGAACATAATCAACGACTTCCGTAATTTCATTTTCATCACTGAATTTAAATGAGCTATTATCATTAAATATATTACTAAAATAATAATCCAGATCAAACAGAACTTCATCAGCATCTTCATTAAGTTTAGGTTTATATCCCTGATCAATTAGATAATTAAACATCTTCGCCATAATATTATCCATACACTGCTCCTTATTGTTCTTTTTCACCATTATATCTTGAATTTAAATCCTCAATTGCTCTTTCCCTATAAACATTATTTAAGTAATTACTAATTTCTTGCTCTTCTTGTTTTTTTAAACTATTAAAAATTCTAATGATTTGATTTATATCATCAATACAGTTAGTATTTTCTTCAAAGATATTTTTGTATTTATCAAGCAAAAATTGTGATTTTAATGCATTAATTGAATATTGTATCGTTTTTCCAAATACGATATAATTAATTAAACTTGCATAATCTGAATTAATATAATAGATATTCGCAATTTTTGTAACCTTGATATCACATTTTAATTTAACAAGTTGTAGTGTAATAGACTTCTTATGCTTTCCTGCACTATATTCATAAGTTACTTCATAGAAATTATCAAGTAAATTATGTTGTGCAAGTTCATTTATTGTAAATACCTTTTTATTATTATATGCTTTTTCTTCAGTAGGTATTATATCTGTACATTCTCCTTTGAAAAATTCATATCCTGCATCACTACTATCATATACTATAACACTTTTATTTTTATAGAATAAAAGAAGGTTCATTTTTTTAGCAAATTCTGCGACCATTTCTAGTACTTTAGTTTTCGATACACCAAAAGGAATATTTGAAAAATTTTGATTTTCAAATATAAGTTTTTGCCCATTAACTTGTGCAACTACAGATATTAATTTATCTTTCCTTCTGTGTTCTTTAATGATATTTCCATTAAATGGATCTAATAATTTTTTGATATTTATAATAGGATCTTTAACCATCATAACTCCTCCTTTTAAAAATAAAATAGTTGATAGGATTATTCTCCTATCAACTATAATCTTTTAATTCTTTATATAGGAATAATTCTTGATTCTTTTTGATAAACATATAGCTATAATCTACAAGGAACATATCAGTTGGTGCTTTAATAACACTAATAACCTTTCCGTCAAAATCAACAATTTCTCCAATAGTTTCATCTTTTTTGAAAATATATTTTGTTGTATCTCGGTATATGACAGCTCCTGTTTCTTTAGCATAATATGAATTTAATACATAATCATCTTGATTATAATCTCTCTTTACAAAACCTACGAGTCCTTTTTCTTTTTCTTTTTTATTTATTTTATAAAAACTTAAAATAAAGTTTATTATATCTTCTACTGCTTCATTAATATTATTTAATTCTGTTAATTGATTCATACCTTTTAACTCATATGTTAATCCAAATTGTGCCTTTCTTGCATTTGTAAATGATTTTTGAGGCCATATAACAAATTTTTTCTCAAGATTAGCAGCAGCTAATGCTGCAAATTCTACTCTATAATCTACATTATAATGACCTAAAAATATATTCGCACAATTTGGTGAGTTATGAATATCAATAACTAAATTTTTATCAGAAACAAAGATATCAATCTCTTTTCTAATTTCATCACATTTTGGAATTTCTGGAAGCTGCCATCTATTTAAATCATTTATAACCTCATCCTCGCATTCTCTTATATTTTTGAATCCTCCAGGTTTATTTACAAAAGGAAATACATCAACAACTAAAGATTCAAACTCATCTTTATTTATTTCAAAAAACTCCTTAAGTTTTAAAGCTACAATATTTGATGTATGTTCATTTCCATGAACACCTGACATTATTCCTACTTTAATTCTTCCTCTTCTCTTTATTCTCTTCAACATTAAAACCCTTTATCAAAATTTTCATCAAGATTAGTTCCAACTAAACTCAACACTATACCTATATATGTACCAATTAAAAAATAAAGTAGAAAAGAACAAAACATTAGATATCCTTTTTTTATTATTGTTAATTATTCTTTTCTATAATAATCAAAGCAGGAAGGTTATTTTCTTTCCCACTTTCCTTTCTTTAGATCATATGTTGCAAATACACCATCATGATCTCTTTTAACTGCAAAAATTCTTGTTATATTTCCTTCTTGAATATGAATCTCATATATTTCATTATTAAATCTTTTAAAAGCATATATTTCTGCACTTGCTAATCCATGATGTAATTCTTTAAATTCATATGATTCGAACTGTAAGAAAAAATTAAATTGTTTTGAAAATTCTAATATTGCTTTCATGTTTGTATTCATATCATATCCTTTATCATTTTAATGATTTCATTTTCAGAAACAATTCTTTTTGATTCAAATAGATTTGTTATAGCATTATCAATTTTTTTAATTAGTTCAGTAAACTTGGTTCCTTTTGAAAATTGTGAAACCCCAACTCTAATATCAAAGAAATCTGTACAAAAAATGATTGTTTTATCTTTTGAATCAATATCTATTGTGAAACTCCTTGGAGATTCTAGAGAATATGTTTCAAAATAACCTTTTTCAATTTCCCTAATGATCTTCACGATATTCATTTTTAATCCTTTTATTAAGTTCATTTTCATCAATATATAATATAGGATAATCACCTTCAAATGAAACTTTAATTAAATTCTGATACTTCATTAGAATTTCACTTAATTCATCAGGATCATATTTCATTTCTTTAGCATTAACTTCCCAAACACTTATAGTATCAATTTTTAGTGAATAAGTTACTTCTTTATTTCTATCTATCTCAACAAATAATTCACCATTAATATCTGCTGAGAACTCTTCATTATTAAGAGTGAAATAGCAGGAATCTGCTATTTCATACTCTTTTATTTCTCTTATCAAATACATTATAACTCCTCTTCAAATAATTCTTTAACTTTCGTTATAATCGCATTATATGATGCCTCATCTAAATCAATATCATTAACAAAATTAATAATATCTACAGGATCACAAACATCAAGTTGTAGATTATTGTTAATAAAGTTATACTTAATGTCTTTATTAGTAAAACAATCAGTAATTTCAATTTCTTTTACCTTACAATCAACACCTTCTTCTTTTCTTCTTACCCAAACTCTTCCAACTTCAAGCTCTTCTTGATTCCAACTTGCACAAGATCCGCCAAATTGAAAAGTAAACTTAACTTGTGCAACAATATCATAATATTTCAAATTTTCATTTTTATTTTTAGGGAGCATTATACAACTAAATATGTATTTCCCTTCATATTTCATTCTACCATCATTAAAATGATCTGTTACAAATCGTACCATTTCAAACTCCTTCTTATTTTATTTTTTAAATGAACTTGTATAAGTTCACAATAATTTATATAAAAATCATCAACATCTTATTATTTTTGTAACAGATTCAAAAATTGATTCTGATTGTGATAATAAAATCATCTTATTCTTTTCTTGATTAATTTTCTGTTTTATTTCCTCTACTTGTGATCTTAATTGTAATAATGTAGAAATTTTATTAATACACTTTACTAAACAAATATTGTTGTTAATAATATTTCTTACTTGATATATATAATCTTCAATAATAATTATTCTATCATCTTGTACTTTATTATGTGTAATAGAATCAATAAAATTAATTGATGAATTTATAATTGTAGGTATTAATTTTAATTTTTTTCTATTAATAATAAACTCATATCCTGTTAGTGAAAAAGAGTTCAATTCATTATTTAAACGATATAGTTCTTCTAGTGTTAAATTATCAAAATATTTTCTAGTTATTTGGATATAAAGATTATCAACTAGTGTAATTACATCATCACATATTTTCAAAATTTTTTGTTCAACAGTCATATTAACTCCTTTTTTAAACATTTTTTAAAAGGCTACTTATGAAAAAAATATATGAACAACCAACAATCTATATAATTATCAGTGGATTTATTATACTATGTATAAACATAATCATAGATCTGATAATTAAAATTTTAGAAATTAAAAAATTATCAAAAATTGATAATTTAGAAGTATCACATCTTGATACAATACTTAATTCAACATATATATCTTCATCAATATCAATAGTACTTACTATTATAGTATTTGTTATTATTACAAAATCAATTAAAATTAATATAAATAAAATTACAGAATTAATTAATCATATCAAAAAGAAAGATTTTACATATAATGATACATTTAATACAAAAAATGAAATTAGTAAATTAGGGTATCAATTACAACAAGTTTTTACTGATCTTAAATTCTTAATAAGTAATATTAAAAATAATATAAGTGATAACAGAAATATTATTTTCTCGCTAAATAGAATTGTAGAAACAACAAATTCATCAGTTGATATAACATATAATCTTGTACAAGAATTTAAGAAAAAATTACAAACTGTATCTCAACAAATTTCAAATTATACAATAAAAACTGAATCATCTGAAGAAAAAATTAATGAAATTATAAATGATTTAAATACAACTATTAAAAATATTTCAAAAATTACAAATAAAATTGACCTAATAAATGCAACAGATAGGGAAATCGTAGAATTAATTAACAACTTAACCTCACAAACTGATTCAATTATTGATATTGTTTCAACAATATCAGATATTAGCGAGCAAACAAATTTACTAGCACTAAATGCAGCAATAGAGGCAGCAAGAGCTGGAGAACATGGAAGAGGATTTGCTGTTGTTGCTGATGAAGTTAGAAAACTTTCTGATAAAACACAGAAAAGTTTAGATGAAATTAAAGTTTCTATTAAATTAGTACAAGAATCTGTTTTCAAAACATCAGAAACTATTAATAAAAATTCATCAAACATTTCAGAACTTCATGATATTACACAAGATATATCAGAGCAACTAAGCATCTCTATTAATGAAACAGCAAATATAATTAAGATTGTTCATAATATTACAGAAAATTTTGAAAACACAAATAAATTTATACATGAGATTCTTAGTGAACTTGATTTAATAATAAATGAAATCGAGATACTAAAACAACAAGCAGATAATATTAGAGGTGTATCAAATAAATTAACATCAGCAACTAATATGTTAAATTCACAACTGGAAAAAATAAAAACTGATTATAATTAAGTGAGTAGGATTAATATCCTACTCACGCATATTTGTTAAATCTTTTATTGTGATGTTTAAGAGCTTTCCTAATTTCTTCTTTAAGCTGAGAATCACAATCCTTTTCAACTTCTTTCTCTTTTATAATCTCTTTAACAACTTCTTTCTCAATAACAACAGGTCTTTTTATTTTTAAAGTATCAAGAGCTTTTTCTAGTTTACTAATTATTTCATTCTTAACATCGATTAGTATTTTAAGTTTCCTGTTTTCAGATTCTAATTCTTTATTTCTTTGTTCAAGCTCTCTTATTTTCTCTAATAGAATTTCTCTTTCATTAAGTAGAGATAATCTATCTTTTGCAAACTCTTCAAGTTTCTTATTTTTATTTTCGAGTCTTTCAATATAATCTTTTGCTCCTGATAATAGATATTCTAACCATTCAATTCTTTTTTTATATTTCATAAGTACTCCTTTTTATTTTTTTTTATTTACACATATTGAAAATTGTCCTTATCGTTATTTTTTCAGGATCATAAGGAATATCATCAATTTTAATAGTTAAAAATGCTTTCTGCTTATTCTCAACATAGATAACTCCGATTTTATTATCATTTTCAATTATCCAATCAAATGTTGTTGTAAATTGCCCAACAATTTCTTCATTCTCTATTACGAGTAATTGAACATTACCATCAGAATCGATATTTGTTGGAACAAACTCCATACCAAATACCTTTTTTGTATATCTTTTTACTATTTCGATAGACGAAAATAGTTTTAAAATATTTCTTTTTTGATTTATCATTCTACCCTTCCTTTATACAAGAATATGTCCTTTATTAAGTAAATACCTCGCCATTTTTTCGATAATCCACCCTTCAATTCTTGATCTTTTTTTGATTCTAGAAATAAAATTACGAATCAAAATCTTTTTAAACATATATAACATACTCGCAGGTGGTTTCTTTAATTCTTTAACATCATTAAATAATCCGTTTTTAAACAATGATACAAACTCTCCAGTTTTTTGATCTTTAAATAAAATATATTTTGTTTGTTCGCACAATCCCATTATTCCAAGAGTGGGATCTATAAATTTAAGTTCACTATTTTCAGATTCCTTAATTCCTACAATAAAATGAGCAAAAACATCTTTCTCATCTATTAATAAACAAAAATATATATCAACATGATGATAAAGATCTTTTAGTTTATGGAATGTATCTAAACTATTTATATGACAATTTCCGTTATATAACGGAAAAGTATGTTTATTTGATAAATCAAAATCGAGGGAAATAATACTATAATTCCCTCCGTTATTTAAATTATCTTCAACCAAATTTCTTATTGACTCTTTTACATAATTACTCATTAAATTGGTTATCATTATTACTCCTTGATATCATAGAATTGATAAATTGGAATATTAAATGAAATTGTAAGGTTTAAAAGCCCAATAATTGTTAAAGCAATCATCTCTTTATCTGCTTCATAGACTTCAGTAAGTTTTTCAGCGATTTCTTCTTGTTTCTGTTTAATTTCATCATCATTATCAGCATGTTCTATAATTTTTCTCATAACATCTCTGATTCTTCTGTTTTTAGATAACGAAGATACCAAATCCATAAGTAGTTCAGAAACTCTCGAAGAATCACTTATGAACCACTTTGGAAATTCTTGAGAAACAACCAGTTCAGCAATTTTTCCTCTTGCATCATCAAGTTCATCAGCTTTCTGTAACACTCTCTGAATATCCTCTCTACAATCTTCACAATGAGAATAAATATTAATAACATCCTCAAATTTTAAGCCACATGCTATTCCTAATTTAATAATGTTGTCAAATGTATTTATGAAAAATATTTTGAAACCTTCAAAATAAGGCTCATAAGTCAGTGTATCAGACACAATAGTTTCACACAATTTATGAATGTAATCATCATTAAATTTACTATCAACTAGTGCTTCTAGAACATCGAATCTTTGTTTAACAAATTCAGTACTTTTCATGACCAAACTCCTTCTGTTAATTTTTATTTTTGGGTTCTAGCCCATAATAATTTATATCTAAATTATTTGTATATGAATTACATTTCCTCCGAGATTCTTATTTTTATATTTTGTATAAAACATAAATGGAAAATCAACAGTATTGAATAAATTATTGTAAAAAACTTGAACTTTAGGATCAACTACATCAGGTACAACTAACTTAATAAGAACATCGAATATTTTACAAACATTCTTCATATCCTTATTGAAATCTTTTATTTCAATTTTCAAGATATCATAGTTAGTATTTAATATACCTTTATTAACTGGAACTTTAAAAACGATATAGTCATAATTACCTTTGTTTTTCTTTTCAAAACTAAATCCTGAATTATATCTTACATAATTGTATTTTAAGAATTCATCACACAATGATGTAGAACTGATATCTATATTATCTACTAATCCTTTATTAATAAGATCTTTATAAAATTTATATATATCTAGTACATCTGGTTTTACATTATAATTTTTAGGTTTTCTCAAAGTATATTTAACACCAGATAGTTCATCTAATGGTTTATTAATTTCTAAATATAATATATGCAATAGCTGTGATCTTAACATCAGTAAATATTCAATAAAATGTGCTCTTTTAGCAATAACTGATTCTAATTGTTTTTGAAATAATAGATCTGGATTCTTTGCTTTTCTTATTTTTGATTTATCTTGTTTTTGTTGGATCTCCAAATCATATAATTTTTTACGAATAATATTCAATACTTTAGGAATATTAATAACCGCTTTTTCTCGGTTTTCTAAAAAATATTTTGATAGATAGAAAAATGTTTTCATTTTTTCTCCTTTTTTTCAATTATTTATATAGTGTTTAAATTAAAGAATAAAAAAAAAACAGAAGAGTGCTATCTTAATTTAAGCACTCTTCTAATCAAAATTTTCAATTTATTGTAATTTTGAGCTATTTTTAATTGAATACTATTCATATCTCTATTTCTTTTATTTCTTGATTTTTTAACTTTTATAATTTCATTATCCAATTGTTTCATAATTTTATCGAGAGTTCCTTCGTTCCATATACGAGAACTAACTGTTGAGTTCGGAGTGTATAATAATTTATCCAATATCTGTTTATTTTCAAGATTGCCAATAACTATAAATTCATCGCCTCCTATTCTATAAGCAGATGTATTACTTGTACTTCTTACTAACTCCATAATGTAAAATGAAATTTTTTTGATTAATGAATCCCCTGCATGATATCCTTTTAATCTATTAATTGCATGAAGATAGTTTATATCGATCATATAAACTACTTTTGGATATCCATTAGAAACCTCTCTTTCATAAATATAACGATCTCGTTCAAATTGAGTTCGTGTATTCATTTCTGTAAGATGATCTAATTTTAATCTTTCAATTTCCTGTCGTAACATATCATTCTCTTTTTCTAAATCTTTAAATTTTTGATAACAATCAGGCAACATCGGCAGTATCGTTAATAAAAGATCTAACCCCACCTTTTCATTCTTGTTAAAATTCATTTTAGAACTCCTGATAAGTAAATTTATAATTGTTTGATATTATTTATATCTGTATTAAGAATCTTTAAATAAACAAATATAAAAGGATAAGTGATGAATTTTATATTTGCAATTTTTGAAAAAATATCCTCTAGATTTTTTTCAAAAATATTAGGCAATAATACAAAAACTTCTATTATAAATATAATCTTAGGATTACTAAGTGTATTGCTCATTTTTTTAGGACTAAAATATTATTTTACTAAAGATCAAAAAATCATAGAAAAACAGAAAAATGAAATAAATAACTTAAAAATTGAAAAACATATTCAGAAAGATACATTCATTAAAAAAGAATTTGAATTAAATCAATCTAACAAAGTTGATAATGCTAAACAAAAAATTAAAGATCTTGATAAACAACAACATATAAAAACTGCAGATAGTATTGAAAGTAATAAAACTAAAATAAATATAAATACAATAAAAGATATTGAAAAACTAAAAGAACTTAAAAGAGGAAAAGAATATATTATTGAAATAAATTAAGGAGTGTTGATATGAAAAAAGTTATATTTGTTATACTTACAGGAATATTCTTTACAGGTTGTTGGTTTTGTCAACCTGAGATAAAATATGTTTATATCAAACAAAAATGTCCAACATTACAAAAAATTGATATTAATGATTTAAATTTATCTGAAGATAAGAAAATAAAACTACATATAAAAGTAAAGGATCAATAATGGAGAATATAGATAAAAAAATTGAACAAGCAAAAAATAATAACAATACAGTAGTTGAGATCCCATTAGATGAATTACAAGATCTTATATCTGCATATAAAAAATGTAAAACTGATAAAGAAAAACTATTAATTGCGATACAAGCATTAAATGATCAAATTGATGAATATAATAAAAAATTTGGCGGATAAAGACTTATCCGCCAAATATTGTACTTACTAGTGCACTACCAATCAATAATAAACCTGCCCATTTAATAAATCTATGATCATCAAGATCATAGATTCCTTGTTTTTCCAGTTCCTCTCTTTTTTTAATTATTTCATCTATTTCTTCTTTTATTTTTTTGTTATCTTTTGTCATTAATAATATCCTTCATTGCTCTTAATGTAATATTCTTTTCTCTTACAAAATCAAGTAATTTGGATATTTTGTCTCTTTCTCTTTTCAATCTTTCTACTTTTAGATGCAGCTGTTTAAATTCTTCATCTTCTTTCATCGCATTTATTAATTGTTTTTCAATTGAATCTCTTTTTGTCGTATCAATTTTTTCAATTTTCATTTTTTCATACTGTTCTAATGAATCAATATATTCTTTCATAACACTGAGATATTCTTTTACTAGAACATCTAATGATGCTGACGATTCTTCAAATTGTGTAAAAATATCATCTAGTTTCATGTGAAAACCTTTCCTTACATACTCTATGCGTAGGATAAATATCACAAAGTTTTTTAATTGATCTGTCAATCACTGGTTCAATATTTTTACAAAATCTTTCTATTTCCAGTACAAGATCTTGTAGACATCCATATTCAGATTCTTTTTCTCTAAGTTTCTCAGACATTACAGCCTCCTTTTTTAATAATAAGAATAATAGTGGATAGAATCATCTATCCACTATTATTTATATCAATTATTTTATTTTTGAGTTATTTTTTCAATCCATTCAGTAATAGGTCCTCTTTCCACTTTAGATAAATTCATTCCTTTTATTCTAACGGGAGATTGTGTTCCTATCTGATTCATCATAAATGTTAAACTATTATTATATTTGTTTAAATATGGATTATCAATTTGTTTTATTGAACCGCATATAAAAACTCTACTTCCTTCTTTTATTCTACTAAGAATTGTTATAAGATCATCAATCGAATTGTTTTGACACTCATCTATTATAATAATACCATCCAAAGTTCTTCCTCTTAAATGTCCTTGATATTCATAATTAATGTTATATTCATTTTCAAAAGCTTCTATCTTTTGTTCTAGTTCATCTTTAGTCATTCTATTTTTATTTTTCTTTTTAAATTTAGTTTTAATTATAGTTTCAATATTATCTCTTAATGGATATGTATAACCTTTAAGTTTTTCATCTTTGTTTCCTGGTAAAAATCCAATTTCATCTAATTTATCACCAGAAATTACAGTTTTTCTGAGGTATGTGATTTTATCATATTTACCTTTATCAATTAATTGTAATGATGCTAATAATAACATTAGTGTTTTACCTGTTCCTGCAATACCATTTACTACAACGATATCTGTATTATCAGATAAACACATTTGTAGTAAAATATGTTGTTCTAAATTCTTCGGTTTTATATTATGAATATATTCTTTTCTTTCAGGATCAATTATTCTGAAATGTCCATTTTCTCTCAATAAATAAAATGGTTTACCAGTATATTCTATTATAGTTATATACGAATATCTATCAGGTATTTGCTCACCTAAAATATTTTCGAGTTCTTCTTTTGTAAATACGCTTTTATTAGGAAAGCATTCATTATAATTATACTGTTTTGTAAAATCTGAAACTATTGTTTTATTTCTATATAATGATTGAACTCTTATGTTTTTTACTTGTGCTTTAATTTTCATTATAATATCATTTGTTATCAATATAATTCTTTCATGATATGTAACAACATGTCTTAGTTTTTCTAAATGTATATTTATTGTTTCTAAAATTTTATCATCTGCTGAAAGTGGATTTGATGATGAATCAGGAAGTATCAATAGTTCAAAGTTCTCATTAGTATATAATGGGTAACTAGTAGGATGTGTTACTCCCATTGTAATATAATTAAAATGTGAATGATCAAGGATTCTATGAAATTCTCGAGCTTGATAATTTATATTATCATCACCTACTTTAAATTTATCAAGTTCACTAATAACAGTTTCTGTAACTACTAGTAAATTTTTCTTATTTTCTGATAACGCTATTAAATTATCAACTGAATCAAGAATAATATTCGTATCAAGAACATAAATTTTATCATACATCATAAACCTTTCGAATTAATAATTAACTAACCTTTAATATATTTTAAAATCATCATTTTTGTTAGAGGACACATTTTATCAGTATTTGATTCAGCAAGTGATATGAGTTCATCTTTTGTATATTCTACTACTTTTAAAGATTCGTTTTCATCACCACCACCATCAGTAACTTTATCAAAATCTGATACAGTAACATAAAATAGATACACTGGTGCTCCAGAAACAGAAACACAAGTATATAATTTTTCTAAGAAAAATATTTGTGATTTTTTAATAGAATACCCTAGTTCCTCAAGAATTTCTTCTCTAATTCTTTCATAGATATCATCATCACCAGGTTCTAATCTTCCAGCACAAAATTCAATCATATCACCAACAGAAATATCTTTTTCATTATCCACATTATTATAAAAAACAGGAATTCTAAACTGATGAATCATTAAGTATTTATCTTTATCTTTATTATAAACTATAGCTTGCACACCTCCTTTTGATGGTATAACATAATATTCTTTTGTTTTACCGTCTCTATACTTAAAAGTTAATCGATCAACAGTTATGTATCTTGACCAATATTCTCTATTTACTTTAAATTCTTTTAATTTTAACATACTTGCCCTTTTTATGTTGTTTTCAGAAAATAAAAAAAATATAACAGACATTGAGCGAGAAATTATTGTTCTCGCTCAACTATATCAGATTTTTAACTTTTCTTAGTGTTAATATAAAGTAAGCTGTTTCCTCTACACAACCTCTCAAAGGATTATTATTTTTTGTAAGTTCACCTTTAAGATACAACCCAAAAGCTTGTACAACTCTGTTTCGAATTCTACCAATAGGGACATTTTTATTTATATAGTTCATTCCCTTTCTATATGCTTTATTGAATGTATCATTAAATTCAACTTCAGATTCAACAGATGGTGTTCCTTCAACTACCCATAATCCATTTTCAACTGTAATTAACTTTTCTAGCATACCGAACTCCTTCTTTATTTAGATATTTCTAATTTTTACATCGATATTTGTTCCTGTAATAATAATCTTTTTATCACCAACGATTAACTCGTATTTTGAAATATTTTTTGCTTTTTTAAGCCTCTTTAACCCCTCTTTCATTTTCTTATATGATGTTAGAGGGATATTCCTATATTTTAAGATAATATCATCTTTCGATAATCCGTTCTGGATATCTTCGATGATCATCTCAATCATTTCATATAGTGAGGAATTCATATTCATTACGTTGTACATAAACGGTATAGATACTCCAACCTCTGCTGCAATTTCTTTTATACTTTTGTTATTTTCAATCATTTCTGCTATTTTCACTACCTCATTCAAGTTTAATGTTTTTCTTGCCATTGACCTTCCTTTATTTAGCATATTTTTCTATTATCTCAATGAGATCTGATCTATCTAACAGATCAATATCTGGAACTTTTACTTCATTAAGATATTCCTCTACTACATCATTTGGTACATAATTATATATGATATCTCTTAAATCATAACTATCAAGTTTTTTTAGAGATTTAAGAGTATAATAATTAGTACCATCATGATGATGATTTTCAACTTCTACTTCGTTGTCATAAACTTTAATAACGAGTCGATCTGTATCTCTTAATTTTTTTAGAAAATCATCAATTGAATAGAAAATCATCAGATCTTTTAATTCATAGGATCCATTCCATAAGTTTATTGTACCACTTTCCATCACTAGTGGCACATATTCCTTATCAATAACTTCACAAATTTTACTAAATTGATTCATTAGATGATCATTACAAATATCAGGATCTGTTTCATCACATCCCCAATCATCATAATATTCTAAAACTTCTTTACTCATAACCTAACTCCTTCATTTATTTTTGCAAAAATAAAAGTGAGTGGCTTTATAACCACTCACAATAATTTATATAAATTTTTTATCTTAAATACTGTATGATACCTACTGTATTAATAATAAGAAATACAATATTTAGATATAGAAGATTTTTTTGATTCGTTTTATTAGCGTATATAATATATAACAATGACGATAACCAAAAGAAAACATATCCTATACTATTGATACCGAGATTAAACGAAACTATGATAGCACCTATTATTCCAAAGATTGTTCCTATAAAATCAACAGTTATCTTCAAAGCTAATTCCTTCATCAATCATTTCGAAATCACTACTTATTTCAGAAAACCCATCTATATTTTTCTGTACTTGTTCATCTAGATAATTTAAAACTATATCGATAACTTCTTTTGAATATCCTAAAATATATAGAGCATTAAATAGTGTTTCTGGCATCGTTGTATAGAATCTAACTAATAGATTATTAAGTTCTTCAAATAATTTTTCATAATTAGTAACCTGATGCCTATCTCTATCATAAAACATTTCAAATAACTGAATCAATGATAATAAAATAATAGCTTCATGATAATCATTAAAACTAATAAATTCATCCTTTTTATGAGTTTCATTTACATATATTTTTGCAAGTATAAATATATTTCCAATATATTTATCTAGAATATTATGTTTAAAATCATCAACTTCTTCATTTATACTATAGAAATCTTCTCTAAATTCAAGATCATTAAAATTATCCACATAATTTCTAATGTGTTGAAGATCCATTAACTTCACCTTTCTTACCACTTTTAGTATCTTTAGGTTCTTTACATCTAAAATATTTAAACTCATGTTGTTTATCAATTAAAATACATTCAGTTGAATTTACATCAACTAATTTTTTATTATAATCGTGTACATGTGAAAGAATAGCATATGATAAAATAAATGTAGTTATTCCTGTTAAAACGATACAGTTCATATTATTTTTTTGACAATTATCATCTTCAAATTCGATAGTATCATCTGAATCAATATTAGCTTTGTCTGTACTCCACATCTAGATATCCTTTATACTGAATTATTTCAACACCTAATCTTTTTAAAACTTCTATTCCATCATTTCTATGATAATCATCAAGATAAACTACTCTGTTAATTCCTGCTTGATGAATTAATATTGCACATGTTGGACAAGGTGCAGTAGTAATATAGATTGTTGCTCCTTTTGTACTTATTGTACTTCTTGCTGCATTTGCAATAGCGTTTTGCTCTGCATGAACAACAATTGATCTTGTTCTATATTCCTCTTTTAATATAATAGCATTACCACATCTCTTACAATACTGTTGTGTATCATCCTTTATTGATACTATATCTTCTTTATTTTTACTAGTAAAATCACAAACTGGACAATAGTATATTAATTCTTCACAATCATTATCAGAAATACTTTTTGAAACTTTACCTGTTCCTCCACATGATGGACAACATATCGTTTGATAATCTAGTGTAAAACTTCCTGTTCCATCACACATTTCACATTTATTACAAAGTACTTTTGTTAATCCTGTTGGTGTACCATTATATCCTATTGAAATAATATTATTTTCCTTTGCTATAACAGCAGCTACTTTTCTACGAGAACATTTTGAATATCTTGACCAAATAATTGCTGTTTCCATCATTCCTTTATCATACTTATTCATTATTATCCTTTGTACATTTCAGATAAGGTTTAATGCTAGTATTAAAAATATTTTTATCATTAAATATTAATGAAAATGATCCATCAACAAATCTTAACTTTGTTACTATATGATAAAGTTCAAAATCATAGTTATTAACAGATTCTTTTGCAACTAAACAAATATTACAATCAATATCTTTTAATTTAGATAAAAAATAATTCATATCTTCTAGTTCACAAATACCATATAGTTTATATCCATCTACTCGATCTAAATAAAAAAGGATTCGAGAATAATCTTCTTCAGATAAAATTTCTCGAATCTGTATAATACAATTATTTAAGTTTCGCATTTTCAAAATTAGGTTTATATAGAGTAGATGGATCTTGATTTTTATCTTTTACAAATTTACCAGATACTGGATCAATTGAACCTTTTCTTGAAAAATTTTGTTTCATAATTTCATCAAGTACTATAAATGGATCATAACCAATTATTCTTAGATAATGTAGTGCCAGTACAATAATTGTAGAAAAATAAATTCCTAACAGAATTTTATCATCATTAGTTTTTAGTTCACCTCTTGATAAAATTTGTAAAATTAGTGCAACTTTTTCAGTTAGATCTCCAAGTATATGAAATTTAGTAAATTTATTCAAAGCGTATCTTTGTTCTCCTACTGATTCTTGAATTGTATCATATAAACATAAGATATCACAGTTATAAATTTCATCAGTTCCGAGTTTTAATAGATCTTTTCCATTAAGTTGAGTTTTATGATCAACAAGAATGTTTTTTGCAACATTACTAATTAACATTTCAGCATATTTTTTATCGCCTTCAAATAATTTTAGGATAGTTCCAGTTGCAAAAACAATTACATCACCTAATGAATCAACAAATTCCCAATTATTATCAAATCTTTTAAGAGCTTCTGATATCTCCTCTAAATCATAACCTAATTCTGAACTTAGTTTTAATGTATTTAATAAATTTCTTTCTTTATTAAACTTGTAAATTTCTTCAATAAAATTAGCCATTTTTATCTCCTTTTATTTTTGATTATTTATATAATTAAAGTTCTACTGAATCAATTTTTTCCTTTTTAAATATCGAATCAATTTCATTTTTTTAACTACTTTTTTATAATATTTTTTATTGTTCCATCCGCCATTATAACGACTAACTGTTCTAAACCACGGATTACTCATTCTATTCTTAATAGCATAATTATAATTATAAATTAAATATAGTGTAGAAATTTTAGCACTAAATCTAATATCACTAAATAATAGATTAATAATTTGTTTATCTTTGTAGATGATATATTTATATTTCTCTAATTTCTTTTTATTATACTGTAGTTCTTTATAAGCCCATCGAATAACTGCTTTATAATGTTTAATTTTCTTTTTTACATTAGTTTTTGATAGATATGAACGATATCGTTTTAAAATTGATTTAAATCTATCTATATTTTTTAAATATTTAACATAGGTTTTATATGCAGATATATCAGGATGAATTAAATATGAAATATCGTTAAAATATTGAGGAAATTTATTCATAACAAAAAGAGCAGTTTCGAGTCTTATTTGTCCAGGACCAATAGATGATTCAAACAATGTTAACATCTTGCCTGTTTTTAAATCAACATTATCACCAATAACATTTTTACCTGCTGATGATTCAACTAAATATATTGCACAAATAGTATCATTAAATACATGACCATTAATTGCTTTATAACGCTTTGCCTCATTATATATTGTATTTAACAATTCAATTTGAGATTTATCAATTTTTCCAAATAATAGATTTACTATAATTAATAAAACACATAAAAGTCTCATAGGTATTACCTCCATACTAACATTTCATAAAGGGATAAAATGAAAAAAATTATTCTACTTTTTAATTTCATAATATCCACTCTATTTGCAGATCAATTAATTGTTTCAACAAACAAATGTGATCAAAATATAACACATCATAGATTATTTATATGTTATAATTACAAAACAAAAGTTGCAAATTATATAACATATTATGCAACAGCAAATGAAGTGGCACAATCAGCTAAAAGATTATATTTTAAAGAAGACACATCAATTCCTGAAGAATATAGAGCTTATCTTACTGATTATTATAATTCAGGCTATGATAGATTTCATATTGCCCCTGATAATATAATGGATTTTAATCATACATTTCTTGCTGATACATATTTATTAAGTAATATAGCACCTGGTGATTCTTATGTCAATAGATATCGATGGACGATTATTGAAAGAGATGAAACATTTTTCTACATTGAACATAATGAATCTACATCATTTTCAATAACAGGAACAATTTTTCCTGTACAAGGAAATTTTAAAACTATTGGAGAGCATAAAATAGGTGTTCCTGAATATTTTTATAAGTGCTTTTTTAGTAGAAGTACTAATCCGTTATTAATATATGATTATAAATGTTATTTAATGCCTAATAAAAAAGCACTAGTATATCCTTATAAAAACTTAAAATATTATCAAGTATCTTTAGAACTGATAAAAATGCTTACAGGCTTAACAATAAGATTTGAAGTGGGTGAATAATATCACCCACCTCTATTTTCTTTTATTGTGTTAAAATATGTCAATAATTTATTAAATTCATGTTTATTAGTATATACTAGTGTTTCTTCTAAACAGAATTTATAAAGTATATAATGATTTCTTCCATGAACATATATACACAAATCATCTATAAAAACTTCGATGATATCACATTTCATAGTATTCAATAGAAATATTAATCTATCAGCACTATGTGGTGTCATTTCAAATGAATATTTTGAAATCTCATCTTTATTATTAAGAAATAATATATTCAACATCTATTACATCCTTTTTATTTTTTATCAACATAAAAAAAATAAATAAAGGTTGAGAATTATCTCAACCTTACAGCTTTTAAAATTTTTGCTTTACTATAGCCTGTAATTCTATCTACAACATGAATAAGTTCTTCAAAGTTTTTAACATTAAGAATAAATACACCTTTATCTGTTGTTACTTCATATGGAATTGGAAGTTTACTTTCTATAACAATATCTTTTATTGATTCACTTTCTGCTTCTGATTTTTTATCTTTAGTTTCAGTAGTAGGTTTACTTGATTCATTATCTTTTTGTTCAACACCATCTATAGCAGATTCTTGCACTTCTGTTGTTTGTTCTTCTTCAACCTCAACAGTTGTAGGAGCCTCAATTTTTTCTACTTTTTTATAAACACCATTCTCAAACTTAACTACACCATTTTTAATAAAATCATTAATTATTCCTTGAGCTTTCTTTGCATTTACTCTATATGCTTTTTTAACATCTGTCAATGAAAATGTGTCATTTAACTTTGATAGATCTCTCATAGCAATCCTTTTTTTTTTTTTAATTTTTTCGATTGCTACAAAAATTACACGATGATAGATAATGGTATTGACATATTATACTTATATTGAATCATAAAATTTCTAAGTTTTCTACTGATCATTGATAAATATACAGGATTAATCCTATATTCAAAGATACGACTTCCTGATGATATCGTATTTCTAATACCAGTAATTACTTTATACAAACTTGATTGATTACTTACAATAAAACAAGCACCAGTTGATTCAGAATATTTGAGAAGATTAAATTCACAAAACATTTCATTGAAACTAGTAATGTATGTATCATGTAACGCATCTTTGTATTTTTTCTGAATCTGATTAAATATCTTCTTATATTTTTTAATATTTTTATCAATATCAGATTCAAAAACAAGATATTGAATCAAAATACTTGTTGAAACTATTTGTAATAATAATTCAAGTGGACTTCTACGAGGATATGATTGTTTCTGTAATTCTTCTATAACATAATTTATGATGTTATCATATAATTTTTTAAGACTTGTTCTTGTTAAGTCAGAATAAATTAAAGGAAATAATAATATACTATTATTATATCCTTGATCCCAAAATTCAGAAAGATTAAATTCCTCATCAAGTTCACCATTTAGATAAATTTGCTCTAGTTTTCTTAATAAAATTAATTCAGTATTTAAGCTAACTTTTGTTATTTTTATATCATCGTTATTTCTTAACAATAAAGCCATCACAAACTCCTTCATTTATTAATTTCAAAAAATAAAAGATCAAGAAGAAAGGAATTATCCTTTACTTCCTGATTTTATTGTGTAATATCTCTTGTTCCCCTCAGAGTGATCAAATTCTGCATTTGGATTGCACCTTCTCACAACCTCGTCTACTCTTTCTGGTTCAACACTGATTGTATATTTCCCATTAATATAAATATCAACGAGATTATCATCTTCATTCTCCTCTTCAGCAGCATTTTCAGATTCTGTTACCTCTTCAACACTTTCAGTCTCTGTTACTTCTTCAACTTCTTCAACTTCTTCAGTTTCTTCATCAGCTGTAAATTTAACTTTTTTACCATCTGTAATTTTTTTAACAAGTCCTTCTTCTACTAGTTTAGCTAATCTTTTTCTCACACCACTTGCTGAAATTCCAAGTTTTTCAGCGATTTCTTTTGCACTTGCTTCACCAAGTTCTCTTACTACTTCTAATGTTTCTCTTAATGCATCTGTTAATGCCATTTTAACTCCTTCTTTTTTATTCTAGTTCTGATTTTATGAATCAATTAGAATCAAACCAGAACCACCTCGAGGTGATTCATCTATTATTTATATTAGAATAGAAACTTTATTTTTAAAAGTTTCTACTTCTAAATATTCTATCAATATAATCTTTCTTTAACTGGATCATATATTCATCACTTCCTCCTTCTAGAAATTTATTATTATATTCAATAATTAACTCAAAATACTCTCTATTTGAATTTAAATCAAAATTGTATGGAGATTCAAATAGAAATGTATAAATATATTTAGATAACAGATCTAAATCAATTTTATTTTGTTTAAATACATCGTATGTAATTTGTCCTACATCATGAGATGGTAAACAAATTCTACCAGTACTGTATGTATTCATTGGAAGCCCTGAATGATTTTCTTTAAACAGAAATATATCTTCAGGAAGATAGATAAACTTATCTTCTTTAAAATCATAAGAATCAAGAATTTTGGGATCAGGAACACCACCATATACATTGAGTCCATTTTTTGTACTAAGTTCAAAGTTAACGAAAACGAGAGGGAATCTTGCTTTTTTATTATCAAAATCAAGAACATAACTATTATCTCTGCTAACTCTTGAATCAAAAGTGATAGTTATTTCTACATCACTGAATTTCA
>Ga0256837_1000796_pt1 | contig 24495 bp, 22 predicted proteins | sample 4562384metaG_FD_185976 | JGI IMG/M metagenome (GOLD analysis project Ga0256837, IMG submission 185976) | Hydrothermal vent microbial communities from Guaymas Basin, Mexico - 4561-384 | ecosystem: Environmental > Aquatic > Marine > Hydrothermal vents | place: Mexico: Guaymas Basin | collected...
ATATAGTAGTTATAGGTGAAGTTGATAGTTTAGAAGAGTGGTATCAAAATGCTTATTTTGTTGTTGCCCCTATATTTGATGGTTCAGGTATGAAAACAAAAGTGGCAGAGGCTTTAATGTATGGTAAAAAGATTATAGGAACTCAAGAAGCCTTTACTGGATACGAAGAGTTTATAGAAAAAGTAGGAAGAGTATGTCAATCTGCTGATGATTTTATTAATGCTATAAAATCATCTGATGTAATGGTAAGTGCAGCATTTGATAAAAGTCTTCGTAAAATTTACGAAGAAAACTACTCATTAAATGCAGCAAAACTAAGAATAAAGTCTATTATGGAAGAGTACTATGAAAATTAGTATTATTACTTCTCGTTATGGTTTATCAGGTGTCCCATTAGCTCAACTAAGATTTGCCCGAGCTTTAGCACGTAAGGGGCATAATGTAGATTATATTGTGGGATATGTTAATAAAGGAAATACTATACCTAAAATTCCTAATGTTCAAACAATTGTTTTAAATAAATTACGGGTAAGTAATATGGTTTTTTTATTAATTAAATATTTACGTAATGAAAAACCAGATATCATATTTACTGCGGGAGATCACTTAAATGATATAGTTGCATTAGCTGCTATATTTGCAAGATCTAATGTAAAGATAAGTGCCTCATCAAGAGTAACTCCATATGATACATATTCAGATAAAATATTTTCTAAAGGTTGGATATTAAAGCAGTTAAGTCGTTTAGTTATGTCTCGTATTAACGTTTTAACTTGTGTATCTGAAGATATGGTGAAACAGTATCAAACAATTTTTAAAAATGCTCCTCATCAGTGTGTTTATAATATAGTTAATGATTCATTATCGTATGAGAAGATCATGGAACCACTTGAAGATAGTTCTTTGTTTAATAAATCTGTACCTACTATTATTGCAGCAGGTATGCTTGAACCATGGAAAGGCTTTAATGATTTAATTTTAGCAATATCAGAAGTATTAAAAATAAGAAAAGTACAACTTATTATTTTAGGTGAAGGTTCAATGAGAGGTGAACTTGAAATGTTAATTAAAAAGTTAAAGATAGAATCTGAGGTAAAGTTAATAGGATATGTGTTGAATCCTTTAAAGTATTTTCATCAGGCTGATGTTTTTGTATTATCTTCTTATGTTGAAGGTTTGCCAAATGTTTTAGTTGAATCCATGATGTGTGGTTGTACACCTGTCTCAACAGATTGTCCTACTGGACCAAGTGAGGTACTTAAGAATGGAAAATATGGTTATTTAGTACCAATGCATGATTCTAAATCAATGTCAAAAGCTATTATTAAAGCATTAGATTCACCAATTAGTGCTGAATTATTAAAAGAAGCTATTCAACCTTTTTCTGAAGATAAAGTTATTGAAAAACATTTTGCACTATTAAATAAAGAGGGTAAATAATTGAAAAAGATATTAATTGTTTTTGGAACACGACCAGAGGCTATTAAGATGGCACCTTTGGTTAAAGAATTTCAAAAAAAATCTACAATGTTTGAAGTAAAAGTATGTGTTACTGCACAGCATCGTGAGATGCTAGATCAAGTTTTAAGTCTTTTCGATATTTTGCCTGAATATGATTTAAATATTATGAAGTCTGGACAAGATTTGTATGATATTACTGCATCTATTTTGCTAGGAATGAAAAATATATTAAGAGAGTTTAAACCAGATATTGTATTTGTACATGGTGATACATCTACAACATTTTCTGTTGCATTGGCAGCCTTTTATGAGAAAATATCAATAGCACATGTTGAAGCTGGCTTACGTACAGGTGATATTTATTCTCCATGGCCAGAAGAAGCTAATCGTCAGTTAACAACGCAAATTAGTAGTTATCATTTTGCACCTACACAGATAAGTAAAAATAACCTTTTAAAAGAGAATGTTAATATTAATAAAATTATGGTGGTGGGTAATACGGTTATAGATGCTTTATTTCTAGCATTAAAAAAAATAAAATCAGATAATAAGCTTAAAACAAATATTATTAAATGTTTTAATAGTTTTAATTATAATATTGAACAAAATGAAAAAAAAATTATATTAGTTACTGGACATAGAAGAGAAAATCATGGACAGGGATTTATAAATATTTGTACAGCTTTAAAAAATATTGCTATAAATAATCCAAATATAGATATTATCTATCCTGTCCATTTAAATCCTAATGTACAAAAACCAGTTAAATCTTTATTGAAAAATATTTCAAATATATATCTTATTAAACCTCTTCAATATGAAGAGTTTATATATCTTATGGAAAAGTCATATTTTATAATTACTGATAGTGGTGGAGTACAAGAAGAGGCACCATCTTTAGGTAAACCTGTACTTGTTATGCGTGATACAACTGAACGTCCAGAAGCATTAGATGCTGGAACTGTTAAACTTGTTGGTACTAATATAAAAATGATAACAGATGAATCGCAAAAATTAATTAATGACATTAATACTTATAAAAAAATGGCAACAGCACATAATCCTTATGGTAATGGTCTCACATCTAAAGAAATTGTAAAATATCTTAGTAATATAGAAATGGATATAAGATGAATATGAAAGTTAATATTTATTATTCTGGTTTTAAACACCGTGCAGGTGGTGCATATTTCCATGTTGAAAATATAGTAAAAGGGCTTGAAGAGTTAGGATACAATGTTAAAATTATTACTTTAGATAGTTTACCCTTCTTAATTCGATATCTTCCACATATATCTCTTAAAATAGGTAATATATTCAATTTCCCATTTGGCTTCCTATATAAACAGCAACTTATAAAATTTTTTTATAAAATACTCTATAAAAATAGTGCAGATATAGAGATATTTGAAGATATATATACATACTGGAAATCTAATAAACAATCTATCGTAGTATTACATGCTTTATGGAGTGATAATCTTCAAGCTTATACTATAACAGAAAAGCAAAGGGTTCAATTAGAAGAAGAAGAAGCTAGAATAATTAATAATATTGATGTCAATGTAGTTACAGTATCTGAACCTTATAAAGAGTTTCTTTTGTCAAGACTTAAATCATCTCTTTTAAAAAATAAAATTAATGTGATAGAGTTAGGTGTTGATATTAATAAATTTTCTATAGGATATAATAAAAATAAATCAATGATTTTTGTAGGTTCCTTAGAAGAAAGAAAAAATATCAAATTTTTATTAAAAGTCTTTAGAAAGATTAAATCTATAGATAACTATTCTTTAACTATTATTGGAGATGGACCACAAAAAAAAGATTTAATAAATTATGTTAAAAAATATAATATTGAAGATATCTTTTTTTTGGGTAGATTAGATTATGATGATGTTATAAAAGAATTACCTAAGCATCAATATTATATACATACTTCAACAAAAGAGTCTTTTTCCTACTCATTGTTAGAAGCTAAATTATCTGGACTTATAACAGTCGCATATAATGGTTTAGAAGTTCCTGAAGAATTTATTGATATTAAAATTGAGAATTTTGATGTAGATGAATGGGTTTATGCAATTAATAATTTTAGAAATCAGGAAAGTATTTTTCAATCTAATCAATTTTCATATCAGATAATGACAAAGAAAACTTTAGAAGGGATATATAAATGTTAACATATTGGGTAATGTTTTTAATACCTTCTAGTATGATACTCCTTCTTAAAAGAGGAGATAGATCAAATTTATTATCTTTTCTTTTTTTGGGATTCTTTTTTGCTTTATTAATAGGATTTCGCTTTGAAGTAGGAGGAGATTGGGGGACATATTTACTACATTATGAGGAAGTTTTTGATATGTCCTTTGATGAAGTTTTAAAGAGAAAAGATCCTGGACATCAGGTATTAAATTGGCTTATGGCAAGATGGGATATGGGAGTCTATGGTGTTAATATAATTTACGGAACTGTCTTTATGATAGGTTTAGTTAAATTTAGTAGAGATCAACTTTACCCTTGGTTGGCTATGTCTGTGGCTGTACCATATATGGTTATAGTTGTTGCTATGGGGTACTCTCGTCAGGGGATGGCTCTGGGTATCTTTATGTGGGCAATTACACAACTTCGCAAGGGTAAGCTTAAGACTTATCTAGTCATGATACTTATTGCAGCACTTTTTCATAAAACAGCTATTGTTCTACTTCCTCTGGGAATGTTTCTTTATGAAAAAGGAATGATGCTACGTGTATTAATGATCATTCCTATTGTATATGGAGGATGGGATCTTCTATTAGCAGATGCTACAGATAATCTTATCTATCAGTATATTGATAGAGATATGCAATCAGCTGGAGCAAGGATACGTGTTACAATGAACCTTTTACCTGCAATACTGCTTTTAATATATAGAAAAGAGTGGAAAAGAAGTTTTAATGACTATAGTTTTTGGTTTTGGATAGCAATAGGTTCTATTATCGCTATGGGATTAGTTGGTGTTTCTTCAACGGCTGTTGATAGGATTTCACTTTATTTTATTCCTATACAATTGGTAGTGTATGCTCGTTTACCTTATCTTGCAAGAAATCAAGTTTCTCCATCATTGATGAATATGATGATAATAATTGGATATAGTGCTGTACTTTTTGTTTGGTTAAACTATGCAGCTCATGCTTATGCTTGGATACCATATAATAATATTCTCTTTATGGATATTTTTTAGCATATTAAAATATGGAATAAAAGGAAAATTATGTGTGGAATAGTAGGATTTATAAATCGAAAACATCAAAAAAAATATCTTGAAAAGATGCTTATAGTGCAAGATTATCGTGGTCCTGATGATAGTGGTATTTTTATTGAACCTATAAATGAACAATATATTCATTTAGGACATAATCGTCTCTCTATTCAAGATATATCCTCTCATGGGCATCAGCCTTTTATCTCTGATTGTGAGGAGTATATCATTGTCTTTAATGGAGAAGTATATAACTTTAAGAGTATTCGGATAGAACTTGAAAAACTTGGGTATAAATTTGTTTCTGAGTCTGATACAGAGGTAATACTCTATGCTTATAAAGCGTGGGGTATAGAGTGTATAGAAAAATTTATTGGAATGTTTGCTTTTTCTATATTAGATAAAAAAGAGAAAAAAGTATTTTTAGTACGAGATAGAGCAGGGGTAAAACCACTCTATTATTATGTAGAAGAGGGTGAATTTATTTTCTCTTCAGAACTTAAATCTTTTCATGAATATCCTTCCTTTAAAAAAGAGTTAAATAAAGAAGTATTACCTTACTATTTTCAATTTGGATATATTCCTGCACCTTATACAATATTTAAAAATACTCATAAATTAGAAGCTGGTCATTATTTGGAGTTTGATATAGATAAATTTACATTTGATATAATACAGTATTGGTCAGTTGATGAATGTTATAAAAAAGAGAAATTTGATAAAAGTGAATCTGAGATACTAGAAGATCTTGAACTACTCTTAACAGATGCAGTAGAACAACGAATGGTATCTGATGTACCTGTGGGAGTGTTTTTGAGTGGAGGGTATGATTCATCTTTAGTAACGGCATTACTTTCTAAAAATAAAAATAGAAAGCTTCATACATATACTATAGGCTTTGAAGAGAAAAAATATAATGAAGCAGAGCATGCAAAGAGTATAGCTAAGTATTTTGGTACTAAACACACTGAACATTATGTTTCAAAAAAAGAGATGCTAGAAAAAGTGGAAACTTTATCTATGTATTATGATGAACCTTTTGGTGATAGTTCTGCACTACCTACAATGATAGTCTCTGAGTTAGCAAAAAAAGATGTTACTGTGGCACTCTCTTCAGATGGTGGAGATGAAGCTTTTTGTGGATACAGTAAATATTTTTTTCTTCAAAAAGCATTAACTATTTTCTCTTCCCCATTTAAAAAAAGTATTTTACAAATGACATTAAATACTGTAAGTAAAGAGAGTATAGAGAAAGTAAATTTACTTCTACCAAAAAGATTTAAACAGACCAATATAAAAGATAAATATAGTAAATTTAAACGAGCTGTAAATGCCGATTCTCTTAGTGATATGTTTCTGCAAGCCTCTTCTTATGTGGATCGTAGAGAGGTAGATAAATTTTTAAAAGTAATGAAAGAACAGAAGCTATATGATAATTTTTCTATAGATACTCAAGAAGAGTTTATAGATGAAATAATGAGAATAGATTATAAAACTTTTATGTTGGATGATGTATTGACTAAAGTGGATCGTGCTACAATGTCTGTAAGTTTAGAGGGGCGTGAGCCTCTTCTTGATCATCGTATAATTGAATATATGGCAAGAGTACCTGTCGGGTTGAAATATAAAAATGGACAGGGAAAATACTTAGCGAGGCAGATACTTTACAAGCATATTCCTCCATCATTAATAGATAAACCTAAGGCAGGATTTCAAATACCTCTACAAGAGTGGTTACAAAGTGATTTAAGATATTTAGTAGATAAATATCTTGATACTTCAAAAATTGATGATGATATATTTGATTTAGAAGAGATAGAAAAGATTAAAAGAGAACTTTTCTTAGGTAATCAAACAAATATTAGTAAAGTATGGTTTATTATCATGTATGAAATGTGGAGAGAGAAGTGGTTTAGTGCTAGATGAAGAAAATAATTTTTATTCTCTTTTTATTAATATTTATCTTTTTTAATTTAGGTAAATGGATAGATGTAACAACTAAAGCTATAGAATCAGATATAGTCATCTGTTTAGGGGGAGGAACAATAGATAGAGTTAAAAAATCTGTAAAATTAATAGAAGAGGGTTATGTCTTAACAGATAAATTATTATTGATAGGGGAGTCATGGTATAATCAACCCTACCTTAAAAAAAATTATCCTGATATCTCTGTAGAAATAGATGAAACTTCTAAAAATACAAAAGAAGAGGTACTTTTTATTAAGAAGTATATGAAAAAACATAACTATAAAAGTGCTTTAATTATAACAGATTCACCACATTCAAGAAGGGTAAAGTTATTACTCTCTATTTTATTGAAAGATGATAATAGTAGAAAATACTATATAATTAGTAGTGATGTAAAATGGTGGAATAGACAATATTATTATTTGAATGAACGTGCTAGAAAATTTGTATTTTATGAAAGTATAAAGATTTTGTATCATTGTATTTATGATTCTAAATTATTTAAATAAAGGTTTGTAATTTGAAAAAAACAGTAGCTATTCTAGTTAATACCTCATGGAATATTTTTAATTTTCGTGTAGGTCTTTTAAAGGCTTTACAAAAAGAAGGTTATAAAATAGTTGCGATTGCTCCAAGAGATGAGTATTCGGAAAAGTTAGAAAATATAGGGTTTGAATATTATGATATTAATATCAATAATAAAGGAACAAATCCTTTTGAAGATACAAAACTTATTTATAATTTTTATAAACTATATAAAAAAATAAAACCAGATATTTTGCTTCACTATACAATAAAACCTAATATATATGGATCTTTAGCTGCAGGAGTACTAGGAATTCCTGTAATTAGTAATATTTCTGGACTAGGTACAGTTTTTTTAAATAATAATTTCTCTTCAAAAATAGCACATTTGCTTTATAAAATAGCATTAAAGATACCAAAAAAAGTTTTTTATCAAAATAGTCATGATAGAGAGTTATTTATTAGTTCACATTTAGTTAATAAAACTAAAACAGATCTACTACCAGGTTCTGGTATAGATACAGATAAGTTTAAACCTAGTGTTGAACAAGAAAATAAAACAGGTAGTTTAAATTTCTTATTTATTGCAAGATTATTGAAAGATAAAGGTTTGGTAGAGTATGTAGAAGCAGCTAAAATATTTAATGGTGATGATAAAGTAGAGTTTTGTATTCTTGGTGCATTTTATGAGGCTAATCCTACAGCTATCAGAGAAGATGAGATGAATAGTTGGATAGAAAGTAAGATAGTAAACTATTTAGGCACTACTGATGATATTATGAGTGCCATAAAAAAAGCAGACTGTATTGTCCTCCCATCATATAGGGAAGGACTTTCTAGGGTTTTATTGGAAGCTGCTAGTATGGCAAAACCAATTATTACTACTAATGTACCAGGGTGTAAAGAGGTAGTAGATGATGGAGTAAATGGTTATTTGTGTAAAGTTAAAGATGTTGACTCTTTAGCTAAACAGATAAAAAAAATGATTTTACTTTCAGATAAAGAACGAAAAGAGATGGGACAAAGAGGTAGAGATAAAGTAATAAATAGCTTTGATGAAAAGATAGTGATTGACAAATATATAGAAACAATAAAGTATTTAATAGGCTAATTAATATTTTGAGTATTTTTTTATTAATCTAAAAAAACGTACTATAGGATATAAGAAAGCCATCTGTTTTGGTAACTGAAAAAAGAGGAAGTCATCAAATTTAGGTGTTATGATACCCTTATATAGTAATTTAAGTTTATCAATATAGTTTTCTCTCATATCTAAAAGTAAGAAAAGGGTATTGATACTTTTTCCTTGATAAGTTGTATCTGAATAATTAATCTTTATTATTTTATTTATAAGTATTGGAATTTTTTTGTCATGGCTTATACTGTTTTGTATCTCTTCTGGTATTTTTAAGTCAAATAATTCCTTACAAAGTGCTAGACCAAGATAAAGCATACGAGTTATTCCCATATTTTTTGCTTCTTTTAGTATATATTTCCAGTCAATATTTGGATTTGTGTTTATTAACCTATCAATATCACAAATCCACTCTATTCGTTCATATAAATGTTTAGCACTATGTACACAAATATATAGAAGATGTAACTCCATAGATAAAATATCTATTTTATTGTTATTAATTTGAATAGATTTTACATCATTCCATAATGTATTTTCATGCCAATTAATAGCATAATTTTGTGAAAGCAACTCCCAATGTATCTCTATACGAATACCTATTGACTTGTTATAAAATGCTATAATATTTACAGCATTAAAAAAAGTCTCTTTTGTTGAATTTTTTAAGATAATTTCAGGGATATACCCTTTATTTTCTAAAATATTAATCATATTAAAGCGGTCTTTTTTTCTAATTAAAATATCAATATCACCATATTGTCTTAATGTAATATCACCATAAGCCATTTGAGAAAGTACTGGTCCCTTAAAAGTAATAGTTTTTATTTTATGTTGATTAAGTAATTTAGTAATAGTTATAAGTTCAGCTGTCATAAGCATATTACGTTTTGAAATATTTAAGTAGTGTATTTTTAATTGAAGAGAAAAATCTAATAATTCTTTAGTAGAAGAAGCTAATAATTTTATAGTTTTATAGACTATAGAAAAAACACCATGTTTGTGTGCAAGTTGAATGATTAGTTGATATGAAAATTTTTCATGTTTAAGATAATTAATAATAAATTGTATCTCATTTTGAGTTAATTGAGTTTTAGAGCAATAAATAAGAAATAGTAGATGTATGTTTATTTTATATAGCATAGGTAATAGCTTTTTATTTAGTATTTTAATATATCTTATAGATATTTAAGTTGAAAGCTAATTAAAATATTTAAACAATAACTATAATGCACAACAATAAGTAGGATTATAGTATAATTAAATTAGTGTCTTTTTAATAAAAAAGGAAAAAATATGAAATTTATAGTAAAAGTTGCAAGTACACTAAGTGTAATAGCATTATTAAGTGGATGTGTAAAGATACCTAATTCTACAGAGGGGTATGTTTATGATACAAAGAAAATACATATTATAAAGTATCAGAATGAAAGTTATCATTATAGACCAGACCATACTTGGAGTTATAAATTAAATGCTAATAGTGCAAATATGAATAATGTAGCATCAAGTGGTATTTTATCATGTAAAGAGGGTGATATATGGTTTATTTCTCTTAAAGATAGAGAAGAAGAGAGAAAAATACGATATAGATACTTTATTAGTCTATCTAAATTTCAATTAAATGATATGAGAGAAGATCCAAATTTTATTCCGAGAGAAAACTCCAAAGAGTTTAAAAATTTAGTAAGAATGGATACAGAATATGCAAAACTAGGGCTTATAGGTTGTTCTGCTAAAATACCAAAAGAAGAAATAGAAAAGATTCTACCTAAAAGTAGTGCAATAAGTGTACCTACACTGTAAAATATTATAAATTTAAAAGGAAAAAAATGAAAAATACATGCTTATCATTAATAACTATTATTACTTTAAGTAATTTTGCTTTTGCTGAACAGAATTCAGTAATCATGCAAGCTATTGCAGAAGAAAATTCTTATGAAGAAGTTGATGCAGGTTTATATATTGGTGTAGCATATACTCATTTATCTCATGATGCAGATGCAATTAATAGAACAACAGTATCTGAGATGGATTACTCTGCAATGTCATTACAAGTAGGATATAAGTTTAATCCATATATTGCTGTTGAAGGTAGATATGGAATGACTCTAAGTGATCCTTGGCAAGTTAAGGGTGTAGAACCTGTTGCTGATTCAGATATTACAGTATGGGGACTTTATCTGAAACCTATTTTTCCTATTGGGCCAGAATTTGATCTTTATTTATTGTTAGGATATGCTGGTACAGATGTTGTAGGAGAATTTCCAGATAATAAGTCATTTTCTTTTGATGAGAGTAGTTTTTCTTGGGGAGTAGGTGGAGTTTATGACTTAACAGATAACGTGTCTGTCTTTATAGATTATACGGTATTTTATGATGATACACCAGTAAATTATGATAGTGTAGTTGATAGTTTTAACTTCGGCGTCTCATATCAGTTTTAAGAAGGAATATTTATGAAAAGAATTATATTAAGTCTATTAATGATGAGTGGTCTTGCGGTTGCAACGGGTAAAGTAGTAGCACCATTAGTTATTGTAGAAGAGATTGTTGAAGAGAATAATTTTTATGTAGGAGTAGGAATGGCTGCCTTATCTGCACGTGATTCTACTGTAACTATGAATTTTTTTGATATTACAGGAGATCAAGATAGATTAGCAGATTTTACGTTTCATGCAGGTTATTGGTTTGCTGAATATCTTGCTTTAGAGCTAAGATATACTGTTGGCTTTCATGATGATGACATGCTTCAAATGGATGGAGGTTGGAGTGCATTTTTAAAGCCAACATATAGATTTGATGATGCAGAAAATAGAGCATATGGAGATAATTATTTTTCAGTATATGGACTTCTTGGATATGGACATGTAGCATTTTCAGGAAGAAATAAATTACAAGGGGATATTGATAACAATGATTATCAATGGGGCTTTGGTACAAGTTATACATTTAGAGCCATCTCGGGTTCAGATGATTATCCTTATGTTGATAAATGGACAGTTTTTGCAGACTATACAAGTCTAGGAAGAGATATGGATGGTATTATTCTTGATTATCCACGTCAAGCTGATTTAGATGCTTTAACGCTAGGTATCGTTTACCACTTCTAAACTTCTTTCTCATAAATTGTAAATATAGTTTATGAGAAAACTCTTAAATTTAACTTTCAATAACTTACTACCTAATTAAGGAATATAATGAATAGAACTGAAATACAAAATAATGCTGATGAAATAAATATAAAAGAAATTATTAGAATAGTATTTCAATATAAATATATGATTATGAGTTTTGTGATGATTTTTACATTTTCCAGTGCTTATTTTGCATATTTTAAACCTAATGTGTTTAAAGCCTCTACAACTATAGAAGTAGGTAGTAAGAAGAGTGCAGGTAATGATATCCTTAACATGGCAATGAATACAGAAAAAATGAATTCTGCTACAGAGATAGAGATTATTACATCAAGATTTTTAAGAGAAAAAGCACTTAAAAAAGTCAATTTTACTCATTTTTATTACTTTACTAAGAAATTTAAAGAGATTGAGCTTTATAAAGATTCTCCTTTTGAAGTTGGTATGCTCAAGGGTTATGATATCTCTTTTAATTATTATCCTATAGATGAAACAACTTATAGACTTGTTGTGGAAGAAGCTATTAGTTCAGATGGAAAAATTTGGAATTATGATGAAGTACATAGTTATGGTACTGAAATTATAACAGAATATTTTCACTTGAATATTGTAAAAACAAAGGATGCTAAGGAGTCACAATATCGCTTTGTTATTAAGAAAAATCCTGCTTTGGCTGGTGGAATATCAGTAAGAAGAAGAGCAAAATACTCTACAATTCTTGAAATTTCATATACAGATAATGTTCCTTTACGTGCAAAAGAGTATGCTAATGCTTTAGCTCAAGCATATATTGAACAAAATATTGAAAGAAAAACAAGAGAAGCTACAAGAAAGTTAGACTTTATTGATAAGCAATTAAAAAGTATAATGGCAAATCTTAAAAGCTCAGCTATTAAGGTTGAAGAGTTTAAAAAAAATGCAAAAACTGTTGATTTAAGTTCAAAAGCAAATATTGTAATTACAAGAATTGCCGAGTATGAAGGGCAATTATCTGTTATTAGCATAGATGAAGAGATGCTTAATAGTGTTTATAAACAGGTTAAATCTGGGAAAAATTTGGAAAGTATATCTATATTAGCAGTAGGAATAGCAGAATCATCTGTATCAAGAATAGTGAAAGAACTTCAAAATGCTATGATGAAAAAAAGAATATTAAGAGAAGATTATACAGAAATGTATCCTGAAGTAATAAAATTAACAAAGATGATTAAACAACTTAAGAAAACAATTGTCTTAACTGTGAAAAATATGAGAAAAAGTGTACAAGATAAAAAAATGTTAATTGAAAAAGCGATTAAGGAACAACAAAAACTATTAAACACTCTTCCTGCGGATGAAAGAATATTTGGACAACTACAGCGTAAATTTGTTGTAAATGAAAAAATTTACTCGTATTTATTGGAAAAACGCTTAGAGACTGCAGTAGTTAAAGCTTCTACTGTAAGTAAAAATAGAATTCTTGATAGTGCAACTACACCTTATGTAGCCATCGCTCCTAAGAGAAAAGTTATAGTAATCAGTGGATTTATTATGGGTCTAATATTAGGTCTTCTTTTAGCTTTTTTAAGAGGTTTTTTAGATAATCGTATTAAAAGTGAAGATGATATATTATTAAAAATATCTGTGCCTATATTGGGACAAATACCAAATATTAAAGGTGATGCTAGTAATATTAAGGTTTTTAGCTCTCCTAAATCAGCAGTTGCAGAAGCTTTTAGAAATATACGTACAAATTTACAATTTATGACTAATAAAAGTGAAACACATACTATGGCGATAACTTCTACTGTTGGTGGGGAAGGTAAAACAACGATTTGTATAAATCTAGCTGCTATTATGAGTATGTCAGGGAAGAAAACAGTAATACTAAATCTTGATATGAGAAAACCTACACTTCATCAGAGATTTGGACTTTTAAATATATATGGTATGAGTAATCTTCTTTCTGGATATGTAAGTTTAAAAGAAGTTATTCAGAATACTCAATATGAAAATTTAGATATTATTAGTTCTGGTCCTATACCTCCAAACCCAAGTGAACTGATACAGACAGAATTTATGGAAAAAATATTAAATAAATTAAAAGAGCTCTATGATATTATCATTATTGACACCCCCCCTGTAGGTTTAGTAACGGATGCGAGAACATTAATGCATTATGCTGATACGACACTTTATATAGTTAGAGCTGATTATTCCAAAAAAGATTTTTTACGTAATATTAAAGATCTTTCCTTAAGAGATGATGTAAAGGGCTTAAGTATTTTACTTAATGATGTAAATATGAATCGTGGTGGCTATGGCTATGGCTATGGCTATGGTTATGGTTATGGTTATGGTTATTATGAAGAAGATAAAAAATGATATTTCCATTTTTTAAAAATAAGCATAAACAAATTTCATCACAATTGAAAGTTGATATTCATTCCCATCTTATTCCTGCTATTGATGATGGATCACAATGCATGGAAGAGAGTTTGACTCTGCTTAGAGGCATGGAAGCATTAGGGTATGAAAAAATTATTACTACGCCTCATATCATGTCAGATGCTTATCAAAATACACCAGAAAATATCAATAGTGGTTTAAAATTGTTGCGTAATGCTGCAGTGAATGATGGTATAACTATGGAGATAGAAGCAGCAGCAGAGTATTATCTTGATGACCATTTTTATGAATTAATTAAGAAAGGTGAATTGTTAACACTGAAAGATAATTATATACTTTTTGAAACGTCTTATTTTTCTAAGCCTTTACAACTTGAAGAGATAATTTTCTCTATTACATCATCAGGATATATTCCTATTATGGCACATCCTGAACGTTATAGATATATAAAAAACCCTTTAGTAGAGTATGAAAGATTTCTTGAATTAGGAGTGATTTTTCAAGTAAATTTAAATTCATTTGCTGGTCATTATGGTAGAAAAGCAAGAGAATTAGCATTTTTTTTAAGCAAAAATAGAATGATTAGTTTTTTAGGATCAGATATACATCATAAAAAACAAATAGATACTTTAAGAGATGTTTTTAACTCAAAAGAGTTTAAAGATATTTTAAAAAATAATACTATTTTAAATGATACGTTTATCTAATCAATAGTATGTTATAGTTCAAGTTAAGTTTATAAAAGAGGGTTATTTATGTTAAAAAAAGAGATATTATTGATTTTTATTGCCGTACTAGCTTTAAGTGGTTGTTCTAGCAAGTCTGACTATATATTACTGCAAACAGAGCAAAACCTAAGTAAAGAGAATGTAAAAGTAAGTGCTAGAAGCATAGAATATCTTATCTTACCACAAGATAGATTATTGGTCTCTTTATATAGAGATCCAGAGCAAGGTTCAGAACATAGAGGTTCTCTTGGACAAGAGATGAATGAAAAGGGAACATTAGTAAACGCTAAAGGGTATATACCACTACCATTAATTGGTAATATTAAAGTTGCAGGATTAACACAAACACAAGCTGCAAATAAAATTACTAAACATTTTAAAAAGTATTTAAATACACCTTCTGTGTATGTAGAAGTGATAAATAAACGTCTTTTGGTCTTGGGTGAAGTAAGAAGTCCTGGTGTTGTGCCTATTGATAAAGAGAAAATGACACTATTTGAAGCCTTAGCATATGTTGGAGATTTTACTGATTCTGCTGTTAAAGACAGTGTAATTATTGTTTCAAATAGTAAAAGTGGTATGGAAATGAGAACAGTGGATATGACAAATTTTGATACTATGAATTATGCTTCATTAATGTTAAGACCGAATGATATTGTTTATGTAAAACCAAATGGATGGAAAGAGTTTAAAGTTACATCAAGTGATGTATTGTCACCACTAGATCCAATTCTTAAATTAGCAGGTGCATTTGTAACATTTAAATATTTAACGGATTAAGTTTCTAAATGTTTTTTGAATTTATATTAATTTTTCTTCTTACATTAGTTTTTATTAATATAGTTCAAAAAAAAGCAAGTTACTTTGGCTTAGTAGATATCCCGAATAAACGTAGTTCACATGTTAATAATACTCCAAGAGGAGCAGGAATAGGCTTTTATTTAGCAGTTGTTTTAACTCTTTTATTCTTTCAGTTTGATATTGTACTCTATTACATCTGGATATCTCTTGCTATTTTTTCTGTATTTGTAATTGGTGTGCTAGATGATTATCAAGATACTTCTCCTAAGCTTAAATTTTTTATTATTTTTTTTGCTACTTTTTTACTCTATGTAGATAATATATATATTGATAAATTGGGTACTTTTTTTGGAGTTGAACTCTCTTTAGGTTGGATGGCTCTTCCTTTTACCGCTTTTGCTTTAGTGGCATTTACGAATGCTTTGAATCTTATTGATGGATTAGATGGATTGGCAGGTACTATAAGTATCGTTATTTTAAGTAGTTTTTTTATAATTGGATATAACAATAATGATTTTTTCATAATGCTACTCTCAGGTGCATTTATCTCAGCACTTTTAGCTTTTCTAATATTTAATTGGTATCCTGCATCTATTTTTATGGGAGATAGTGGTTCTTTAACGTTAGGTTTCATCATTTCAGTATTGGCTATTAAATCATTAGCCTATATCCCTGCTATAAGTATATTATTTCTTACTGCTATTCCTATTTTAGATACATGTATTGTAGTGATACTTAGAAGAAGAAGTGGACGTTCACTTTTTTCTGCAGATAGGTGTCATGTACACCATGTATTAAAACAGTTTTTTTCAGAAAATACTCCAAAAACAGTTCTTTTTTTAGTATTTATTCAAATTATTTATTCATTACTGGGGTTACAATTAGAAAAAAATATAGATTCAGGGTACTTACTTGGTTTTTTTATTTTTAATATTTTAATATTTCATCGTTTAATTTCAAATTTAATTAAGAAGCAAAAGAGAGAGTGCTAAGGAAGAGAGAGTTAAGTAAATATAGCATAATGCTATATTTACTTTATAATTTTAGTGCTTACCATATTTTTCAATAAACTCTTCATAGCCACCTTCAAAGTCTATTACTGTTCCATCGTCATTGAATTTAATGATACGGTTTGCAAAGGCATCTATAAGTTCTCTATCGTGTGAGACACAGATAACACCGCCCTTATAGTTGTGTAATGCTTCACCTAGTGCAACAATAGCTTCAAGGTCAAGATGGTTATTTGGTTCATCCATTACAAGAAAGTTTGATGAGTCCATCATAATTTTACTAAGCATTACACGGTGTTTCTCTCCACCTGAACATGCATCTACTTTTTTCTTCTGCTCTTCACCTGAAAACAACATACGACCTAATGTTTTTCTTATATCATCTATATGCCATTTAGGATCAAATCCTTGTATCCATTGAGGTAACTCATCACTACCTACAACTAAGTCAGTTGTATTTTGTGGAAAGTAAGAGTATGTAACTGTCTGACCCCATTTAAATGTACCACTATCTGCTTCAACTTCTTCCATAAGGATTTTAAGTAGAGTAGTTTTACCTACACCATTACTACCAATAAGAGCTACTTTTTCATCTTTATTTATTTTAAATGTTAAATTTTCAAAAACTTTTTCACCATTATAACTTTTAGATAGCCCTTCAATTTCAACTAATTCATTACCGATATCTCTATGGGCTTTAAACATAATAGATGGATCACGTCTTGATGAGAGTTTAATCGCTTGTACATCTAGCTTATCTAACTGTTTTTGACGAGAAGTAGCTTGTTTTGCTTTAGAAGCATTTGCTGAGAATCTTGTAATAAATTTTTCAAGTTCCTCTTTCTCTTTAAGCCCTTTTGCTCTATCTGTTTGTGCTTGTTTTGCTATTAAATTTGCAGCGATATACCACTCATCATAATTTCCTGTAAATTCTCTAATATTTTGAAAGTCAAGATCCAGAATATGTGTAACAACACCATTGATAAAGTGTCTATCATGAGAGATAACAAGTAGTGTACCTTCATGTCGTTTAAGCTCATGTTCTAACCATGAGATAGTCTCCATATCAAGGTTGTTTGTAGGCTCATCAAGTAAAAGTATATCAGGTTTTAAGAAGAGTACCTGTGCAAGTAAAATTTTAAATTTATCTCCACCTGTAAGTGAAGACATAAGATCAGAGTGTTGAGTTACTGGAAAACCTAAAGATTGAAGTAATTTTTCTATCTTAACATCAGATTCATATGTAGGGTCTTCATCTGCACAGATCATCTCTAGTTCACCTAAACGGTTGTTTACTGCGTCATTCTCAAAGTCACCTTCAAGATATAGTTTCTCTTTCTCTTTTTGTGCATCAAAAAGTTTTTTATTTCCGTAAAGTACGGCATCACTTAAAGTATACTCTTCAAAAGCGTATTGATTTTGTCCTAGTACTCCTAGTTTAAGCCCTGGTTGAAGTTGTACCTCTCCATCACTTTGTTCTATCTCTCCAGATAGTATCTTAATAAAAGTTGATTTTCCTGCACCATTTGCTCCTATAAGTCCATAGCGTTTGCCTATATCTAAAGTTATATTAATTTTATCAAAAAGCACTCTTTTTCCGTAACGTTGTGTTAAATTTACTGTACTAAGCAAGTTCTATCCTTGTATCTATAATTATTAATGCGATTTTACCCAAATGTTCTGAAAGTCAGAAAACAGTATTGTATTAATATTTTAGAATAGTCATTAAAATAGTAAATTTTTTTCTTTAAATCACCCATAAAAACTCAAGAAGATATAGATACAGTAGTTAACTATCTTTTTGAGAATTATGGAAATGGAAAATTAGAGTAGAAATTATAATTCTATATCGTCTCTATCCCAACGTTTGGGGTCTAAAAATGTATCATCATGGATATGTTTAAAAGAGGCTTTGAACATTTTAAATATATCTTTATTTTGGGCTTCTAATCCTGCTAACCACTCTTTAGTAGAGGCTCTAGCATGAGGCATTTTTACATCTTTTAGCATAGCTGGACACGCTTCATCTCCTATAACTTGCAAGTTATTATCTAGGACAAAAGCACGTAACTGTGTCTCTCTTGCTTGAATGAGTGGTCGTATAAGGTGAAACCCTCTACTTGTTTTATAGATAGGTGCTAAGGCTCTCATACTTCCATTGTAAAACATATTCATAAAAAAGCTCTCTACTGTGTCATCAAAGTGGTGACCTAGAGCTACTTTATTGAAGTTACCTTTTTCTGCAAAGGTATAAAGTGCACCTCTTCTCATGCGTGAAAAGTAAGAACAAAAAGAGGAGTTTTCACGTATAGTATCATGAGAGATTTCAAAAATATTTGTATCATACACAGTATGTTTAATATCATATTCTTCACAATGCTTTGTTAAAAAATCATAATGCTCATCAGGCATACCGTACTTAATCGTACAAGCTTCAAATTCAAAGTTAAAAGGAGCATGACGTTGTACATGTTTAAGTGCATGTACAAGAGCTAAAGAGTCTTTTCCTCCACTTAGACCAACAAGTACCTTGTCTCCCTCTCCAATAAGCTTAAATTCACTATTGGTTTTTCCTATGACTTTAAGTAACTTTTTACTCATAGGGATAGATTTAGAGGCAATACGTCTTTTTTTATCGTTCAATATTATCTACCATACTTAAAATAAAATCTGCAGATATTTGTGCAGAACTCTTTAAGAACGCATCAAAATCAAAACCAGCATCCATATCGGCACTATCTGAGATTGCACGTAAAATGAAAAAAGGAATATTGAGTGCTGAACAAACAACAGCAACACTTGCCCCCTCCATCTCTAGTGCATCTGCCTTAAATGTAGTTCCTATCCAATTTTTACGTTCTTCATTGGCTACAAATTGGTCGCCTGTAGCTATCACACCTTCTTTGAGTGTTAATTTCTTCTCATTAGCAACTTTTTTAGCAATGTTTCGTAAATTCACATCCGTAGGTATACAGACTTCACCTTCAGGTACATAACCATGAGGATGACCAAAAGCAGTAATATCTAAATCGTGTTGACATAATCCATCTGCAATAATAAGATCACCAACTTTTAACTCATCTGAGATAGCACCTGCAACTCCTGAGAAAAGTAACATATCACATTTAAATCTCTCTATAAGTATCGTAGCTGTTAGTGTGGCAAATACTTTTCCTATTTTAGAGTATGCAACTACAACTTCTTGACCATTGTAACTCCCCTCATAATATGTATTCGCAGCATAAATATCTTCGCTTACATTATCTAGTTTTGCTAAAAGTGGTTCTATCTCTTCGGGCATTGCACCCATAATTGCTATTTTAGAACCCATATTAACCTAACTTCGCTATCTCTTCAATAGCAATTGCCAAAGAATCCATATCTGAAATAACAAAATGTGGTTTCTTTGTTGCTCTACGGTTTAGACCTTTAAGTACACCACCATGTCCAAATTCAATATAACACTCTACAGAGTCATCAAAATCAGCGATAGATTGTTTATAGAGTACAGGAGAGACCAACTGTTTAGGGAGTAAATCTAAAGCTTCAGCTTTTGTATTGTATGTTTTAGCTGTTACATTTGAAACAACTGGTGCGATAAACTCATCTTTAAGCATCGTTGTTAGTTTCTCTGCCAAAGGTGCAGTAGCACTCTCAAGTAGTGGGCAGTGACTAGCAACTGACATGTTCAGCAACATAGCTCTTTTTGCTTTAGCCTCTTTAAGTATAGGTGCTAAGCGTTCGAGGTCTGGTTTAATTCCTGCAATGACTATCTGTCCTACAGCGTTGTAGTTTACAGGCCAAACTTTTAGTCCTGCTTCTCTTTGTGTGTTACAGATCTCTTCTACTATTTCATCGGAGAGTCCTAATGATACCATCATCCCTACATCTTGACCTGCACAAGCCTCTGCCATAAGCTTACCACGAAGGTTTACTAACTCTACAGCGTCTATAGCATCGATAGCACCTACAGATACCAATGCTGAAAATTCACCTAAAGAGTGACCGAGTGCATAGACAGGCTTAATAGGCATCTCATTTTCAAAAAGTCTGTGTGCAATAGCAGATACAAGTAAAATAGCAGGTTGCGTAAACTCTGTTTTTTCAAGATTTTCATTTTCTGTAAAAAGCAGTGCTTCGAAGTCTATGCCTGTTCTTGCTGAAGCCTCTTCTATCATATTTTTAGCAACATCTGAGTTGTTAAAAAAGTCTTGTCCCATACCTACAGCTTGTGAACCTTGTCCTGGAAATAAAAATGCACATTTGATTGACATACGTTATCCTTAATTTAAATTACCATATTTTACCATGTTAAATTATGATATTTCTTTACAAGATATGTTAATCAATGTACTTATTCATATTTACAATAACACTTGTCTCTCCAAAGATATAATTTGCATCTTTTACTGTCTCTGTAAAGAGTGAAGTAATAAGCTCATAAATACTCTCTTGTATAATAGGTTTCACAAGATAGGTACAATCTATATGTTTATGCATATCATCAATAACATGAGAGTTATGAAGCAGTACATATTTAAGTGGTTTCTCTTTTTGTATCTCTAAAATCATTTTCTCAAAATTTCTGTTTGCATGCTCTTTTTCCATAAGAAGAATATCATACTCTTTTAATTGATTCCCATTACGTGTATGTTCATCAAAACCTACTATAACATCATAATTAAAATACTCAAACATTTTCTTAATTGATTGTGACTCTTTTTGTGAATCACATATTAAGAGTACTTTTTTATGTAACATATCTTTATTTGGCAATCTATAATGACGTCTTTCACCTAATTCATTTAACTTAAAAGGCATATAAATTTGAAAAGAGTTTACTGAATTATCTTCAATCTTCGCATCAAGGGTGATGGCACTATTGTATAAGTTCTCTTCAATAAATGTAGAGATTTTACTGTGATCTATCCCAGTATCTTTAAATTCAAAACAGATAGGCTCTTCATACAAAAAATCCTGAGGTGCAGAGAGTGAGATAACTATCTCTCTATTTTGTGTATTGTTACAGATAAATATTAGTATCTCTGTAAGAAAAGTAGTGAGTGCTTCTGCATCACCTTTTAGTTTTTTAGGTATTGTTGAACCGATTTCGTAAATAAGCTCAATATTTTTTTTAACTCTTATCTCTTCTAATGAGGTAAATACCATCATTAATACCATATTTATATCAAAAGTATTGTCTTCAAAAATATTATCTGTAGTTTGCATTAATCTATTCCTAATAAAGTACTGTATCTAATAGTATAATAATAGCAAAAAAAGGTGAAAAAATAAGTTTTTATGAAAGTTTTTGGTTAAAAGAAGAGTATTCAGAGGGTAAACCTCTGAATTTAGAAGGTTAGTGTGAACAACCACATCCTCCACCTTCTCCATGAGAACCACAGCTTTCACCACCTTGAATTCCACCAACTTGACCAGAAGCTGCCTCTTCTGCTGTTGCTTCTCTAACAGAAACTACAGTTACAGAAAACATAAGGTCTTTACCTGCTAAAGGGTGGTTAAAATCTACATTTACCTCTTTGTCATCAAAAGAAGTAACAGTAACTTGTACAGTCTCTCCATTTTCACCTTGACCATAAAGTACCATACCTTCTTTAAGGTCAACACCTTCAAACTGATCTACAGGTAGTACTTGTTTTGCTTCTTCATTTACTTCACCATACGCGTCAGCAGCAGTAACCATAATATCTCCACTTTCACCTTCAGCCATACCTACAAGTGCATTTTCAAGACCTGGAATAACATGACCTTTTCCTACGATAAACTCTAAGGGATCTGCACCTTTATTTGTATCTACTACTTCAGTTGTTCCTGTCTCTTTTACTTCGTACTCTATTCCTACTACACAATTTTCGTTTGCTATTGTCATGATTTATCCTATAAAATATTTTAACGCTATTTTAACTAAGGAAACTTTAGTCATCCTTAGAAAATAAGATAGTTTTTATCTTATTTCTCCATTCCCATAAATTTTGTACTTATATGTTGTAAGTTCGGTCACTCCCATAGGACCTCTTGCATGGAGTTTGTTAGTACTAATACCCACCTCTGCACCAAAACCAAACTCTCCACCATCTGTAAACTGTGTACTTACATTAAGATATACACAAGCAGCGTCTATAGTATTTAGAAATTTCTCAGCTGTTGTGTAGTTCTCTGTGATAATAGCCTCTGAGTGTTGTGAACCATACTGCTCTATATGGCTAATGGCATCTTCAACACCATCTACTACTTTGATGGTTATTATATTATCTAAGTACTCTGTAGCATAATCTTCATCTGTAGCACTCTCTACTTCTACAATAGCTTGTGTCTGTTTACAACCTCTTATCTGCGTACCTTGTGCATCATAAGCCTCTTTAATGCTTGGTAGTATCTCCTCTGCTATGGCTTTATCTACAAGCAGGGTTTCTAATGCACCACAGATACCTGTACGACGACATTTGGCATTTACTATCACAGCTAAAGCTTTCGTAAAGTCTGCATCTTCATCTATGTAAGTATGACATAACCCCTTATCATGTTTAACTACAGGTACAGAAGCATTTGACGATACAAACTTAATTAGTGCTTCTCCTCCTCTTGGTACTATTAAGTCTACATACTTGTCTTGCTTAATCAACTTTGCGACACCCTCTCTTGAGCTATCTGGTAGCAGTGCTATGGCTTCTTTAGGCAGGTTATTAGAGACTAAAACAGATTGAAGTACTTTTGCAATGGCTCTGTTAGAGTGTTCTGCCTCCTTACCCCCTTTTAATATGGCAACATTACCACTTTTAAAACATAATGCTCCCACATCTGCTGTTACATTTGGACGTGACTCATAAATCACCCCTATGACTCCAATGGGTACAGAGACTTTTTCTATCTTAAACCCTGCATCAGCGTACCAACCATCAAGTACACGACCTACAGGCTCTTTGAGTGAAGCTATCTCTTCTATGGCTACAGCCATACCCTCTACACGACCTTTGTCTAAAAAAAGTCTATCTTTTAGTGAAGAGGAAAGGGCATTTGTCTCAGCCGCTGCCATATCTAAGCTATTGGCTTTGAGTATCTCATTGCTATGATCTCTTAAAGCCGTAGCCATCTCTTTTAAAATTCGGTTTTTCTCTGTACCACTTAGTGTAGTAAGTACTCTACTTGACTCTTTTGCTTTTGCTAAAAATGCTTCCATCTGTATATCCTCATCAATTATTGGAGTTATTCTAACAAAAAATTCTAAAATACAATCATTTTTATATTATATAGTTACTTTTAGCTATAATCTTCGCAATAAAATGCAAAAGGTTTCATATGCAAGATGTAGTACAGTGGCTCAAAGATAATGGTAATTTAAAGATAATAGATACTCCCCTTGATGTGGAACTTGAAATCCCTCATGTGGCGTATGTGGAAGTAAAAACCGATGACTCTCGTCCTATTTTGTTTACTAAACCCATTAACAGAGCAAAAGGTATTGAGTATGATATGCCAGTACTTATGAATATCTTTGCAAGTAAAGCACTTACAGAGAAGATTTTTGCAAAGCATCCTGATGAACTAGCCAAAGGGATTGATGCACTACTTAAACTCAAACCACCTAAAGGGCTTAAAGCTAAACTTGCGATGCTTCCTAAGCTTTTTTCTCTTAAAAACGTATTTCCTAAACGTTTAAAGGGGAGAGGAGAGTGTCAAGAGGTTATTATCCCTAAAGCTGAGGTAGATTTAGACAAATTGCCTATCCTTAAAACATGGGAAGAAGATGGTGGTGCTTTTATTACTATGGGGCAGGTATATACGCAAAGTTTAGATGGTGAGATGCAAAACTTAGGGATGTATAGACTTCAACAGTACGATAAAAATAGATTGGGTATGCATTGGCAGATACATAAAGATGCTTCTCACTTTTTTGACCAGTACCAAAGAGCAGGAAAAAAGATGCCTATTACTGTAGCTATCGGTGGTGACCCTCTCTACATCTGGTGTGGACAAGCTCCTATGCCTCATGGTATGTTTGAGATGCTACTTTACGGTTTTGTACGCAATAAAAATGCTCAACTTGTTAAGTCTATCAGCAACGATATTTATATACCTAGAG
>Ga0256837_1000797_pt1 | contig 24491 bp, 21 predicted proteins | sample 4562384metaG_FD_185976 | JGI IMG/M metagenome (GOLD analysis project Ga0256837, IMG submission 185976) | Hydrothermal vent microbial communities from Guaymas Basin, Mexico - 4561-384 | ecosystem: Environmental > Aquatic > Marine > Hydrothermal vents | place: Mexico: Guaymas Basin | collected...
CTTCTGTGTTTATTAGGTCTTTTATTTTTATTTTCATACCTACTGTTTAACCATAATTTCGCTTATATACTCTTTAAAATTGTATGAAAATGACCTATATAAAATATACACAGAAGAATATTTTAGAAAACTACATTTTTGAAAAAGGTGCTGATATGAGTTGCCGAAAATCTAAATAATAAATTATCATCTGAATAAAAGCACTAATTAGATAAAATAGACAATATAAATTATTTATCTATTTAAGGAAATCTATGTTTGAAGTAGTTATTGGTCTTGAAGTCCACGTACAGTTAAACACAAAAACAAAACTTTTTTGCTCGTGTCCAACGAGTTTTAATCATAAACAAAATACAAACACTTGTCCCACTTGTTTAGCCCTTCCAGGGGCTTTACCTGTTCTAAATCAAGAGGTTTTAAACAAAGCTATTATGCTTGGAACTGCAATAGGTGCTACGGTAAACCCTACCTCTTACTTTGACCGTAAATCATACTTCTATCCAGATAGTCCATCAGCATATCAAATTACACAATTTTATACTCCTGTTATCCAAAATGGTACATTAGATATAAATCTTGAAGATGGTTCAACAAAAACTATTCGTGTAGGTTTTGCACATATTGAAGCTGATGCTGGAAAAAATATTCATGATGGTGATATATCTAAAGTAGATTTAAATCGTGCGGGAACTCCTCTTTTAGAGATAGTAACTCAACCAGATATGAGAAGTGGAGATGAGGCTATCGCTTATCTTAAAAAACTTCACTCTATTATCCGTTACCTAAATATTGGTGATGCAAATATGCAAGAGGGTTCTTTTAGAGTAGATGTAAATGTTTCTATCCGTCCAAAAGGGGATGAAAAACTTTATACTCGTGTTGAGATTAAAAATATTAACTCATTTAAGTTTATCCAAAAAGCGATAGAACTTGAAGTTGCTCGTCAAAGTGAAGCTTGGGAAGATGGTATTTATGAACAAGAGATTTGTCAAGAAACACGTCTTTTTGACCAAGTAAAACAGGAAACACGTTCTATGCGTGGAAAAGAGGAAGCTGCTGATTATAGATATTTCCCAGAACCTGACCTTTTAAAAGCTGTTATCAGTGAAGAGATGATGGAAAAATATTCTCAAATCCCAGAACTTCCTGATGCTAAATATAAAAGATTTGTAACGGAATATAAGATGAATGATTATAATGCAGGTGTTATAACATCGTCTATCGAGATGGCACACTTCTTTGAAACTATGATGAGTACAGAGGGTGTAACAGCTAAAACAGCTACATCACTTTTAACAGTTGAACTACAAGGGCGTTTAAAAGGGGAGCAAAATATTACAAACTCACCTGTCGATGCACAAAAACTTGGAAAATTAGCACAACGTATAGATGATAAAACTATCTCAAATAAAGCTGCTAAAGAGGTTCTTGATTATCTTATGGAAAATGATGAAGATATCGATGCTGTTATAGAAAAACTTGGACTAAAACAGGTGACAGATACGGGTGCTATCGAAGCGATATGTGACCAAATAATAGATGCTAATCCTGAAAAAGTTGAACAATATAAGGGTGGAAAAGATAAACTTTTTGGCTTCTTTGTTGGTCAAGTTATGAAAGCAAGTAAAGGAAGTGCAAATCCTCAAGTGGTTAATGAACTTTTAAAAGCTAAATTAGGATAAAAAATGATTAAAAGTTTGTTGATTGATAGTGCATACTTTTTAAATACATCAAAGAACTATCAAAAAACAAAAAAGTTTTTTTATAATTTATTGGAAAATGACAACTATAAACATAGAAAATATTTTGATATGTTTATGATAACACTTATTATTATAAGTGTTGTCATTCTAGTAAGAGAAGTTAAATCTCATGTAGATGATTCTCTTCTCTATTTCAATAACTATATCATCTCTATTATATTTTTCATTGAGTATATTTTACGTTTATGGGTTATTAGTAGTGTTTCTCAAGTGATTATTAAACAGAGTGAATATGATGCTATGCTTAACAAAAAGTTTAATTTTTCTTTAGCTATTATCATAATAATTAAAGAAAAATTAAAATATATTCTCTCTGTTCGTGCATTGATAGACCTTCTTGCTATCATCCCTTTTTTCCATCAGCTAAGATTTTTACGAATTTTTATACTCTTTCGTGTTTTTAAACTTTTTCGATATGCTAGAAGTTTCAAAACTTTTCTCTCTGTATTATCCACTAAAAAATTTGAATTTATAACTCTTCTAATTTTTGCTTCTATTATAGTGTTTGTATCCTCTATACTAATCTATATAGTAGAAGCAAATAATATTAATACATCGATAGATTCTCTTTATAAAGCTTTTTATTGGTCTATTGTTACTATTTCAACTGTTGGTTATGGTGATATTATCCCTTCCACTTTAGAGGGACGAGTTGTTGCTGTTTTTGTTATAGTTGCTGGTATCGCTGTTTTTGCTTTTACCACTTCGATTATTGTATCTGCATTTACTGAGAAACTTGATGAGATTAAAGAGACAAAAAATATAGATGATTTAAAAAAGTTAAAAGAGTTTTATATAATATGTGGATATGAAAATATAGCTAAAGAGGTTGTATCTCAACTCTCAAAAAATAATAATCTTATTATTTTAGATGAAGATAAAAAAAGAATAGAGGAAGCACAAAAAGATGGTTTTACAGCACTTAACTATAATTCAGGAAGTGTAGAGAGTTATCAAAAACTACATATAGATATGAATAAACAGGTAAAAGCGATACTCTGTCTCGGTGAAAGTGATGTTCAAAACGTATATACTACTTTAACTATTCGTTCATTTAATAAAGATATATTTATATTATCTCTTCTTATAGAAAATAAAAATAGAAAAAAATTAACTTTTGCAGGTGTAGATGAGATAGTCTATTCAAAAGAGTTAGTAGGTCTTATTGCGAATGAGTTTATAGGACAACCTGTTGCATTTGAAGTTATTCATGCTCTTCGTTCTCAATATAGTAATGTTGATATAGAGGAGATTCTTATAACATCAAGAGTTTTACTAAGTTTTACAACGATAGAGGATTTACAAAACTCTGAATATAGATTGATTTTACTAGGTATCTATAAGAAAAAAGAGAATATTTTTCTCTTTAATCCATCGGGTTCGACTCTCTTAAATGAGGGAGACTATTTAGTTTTAATAGGAAATACAATGTTTATTCAAGAGTATGACAAACATCTAAAAATAAAGAAAAAACAGTGCAAAAAACTACTTTAATCTTTGGATATAATAATTATGCAGTTCAAATTGCACAAAATATCGATAGTATTTATAAAAATATATTAATATTTAAACTGAAAGAGGATAAGTTTGAGCCTGAATTAAAAAAGTTTAAAACAGAAACATTTGATTTAAGTGATGAATGGAACCATCTCAAAGAGAAACATAATATGCAAACATCAGTAGCTTTTTGTGTATTGGAAGATAATGCAAAAAACATTTTTTTAACCATATCTCTTCGAGCAGAATTTCCAAACTTAACTATTATAGCACTCTCAAGAGATAAAGAGAGTGCAAATAAACTAACAATGGCAGGTGCTACTAAAGTTATTCCTCTTATACAAACAACAGCTTCTATAATTGTAGATATGTTAGATAAGCCGATAGTAACAGATGCACTTCATAGTATTTTATATGAAAAAAATGATTTAAAAGTTGCTGAGATAGAGATACAAGAACATAGCTATTTTGATGGAAAATATCCTAGTGATGTTGCTTGGAGTAAAGAACATGGGATTATAGTTCTCTCTGTTATTCATAAAAATGGTAATAGTGAATTTATCTACTCAGCAAAAGAGAAACATCACTCTATCGAAAATGGAGATGTTTTTGTTGTGATAGGATATGAAAAAGATATAGAAAAATTTAAAAAACTGATAGGGGGTATAGTATGTCAATAGGAGTTATAGGGGCTGGTAAATGGGGTTCAGCATTAGCATTTGCATTTAGTGAGAAGAATGAAGTTTTTATTACTTCAAGAAGAAAAAGAGATATTAAAAATTTTGTGACACTTCAAGAGATACTTAAATGTGATTATCTTGTTATTACTGTACCTGCACAACAGATTGGACAATGGTTAGAGGAAAATTTTATTTTTAATGGACAAAAAATACTTGTAGCATCTAAAGGAATAGAAGCCTCTTCAGGGAAATTTCTTAATACGATATATAGTAAATATATTCCAGATGAAAATATAGCTTTTCTCTCTGGGCCATCTTTTGCCATAGAGGTTATGAAATCTCTTCCTACTGCTTTGGTCATAAATTCTAAAAATGAAAATTTATCTAAAGAGTTTAGTCATTTTTTTCCCTCTTTTATAAAAACATATAGCTCTACTGATGTAATAGGTGCTGAAGTTTCAGGTGCATATAAAAATGTTATAGCTATCTCTGCTGGAATATGTGAAGGATTGGGTTTAGGTAAAAATGCTTCAGCTGCACTTATCTCTCGTGGTTTAGTGGAGATGCAACGTTTTGGGGAGGCTTATGGTGCAAAAGAGGAAACATTTTTAGGTTTAGGAGGTGCTGGTGACCTTTTTTTAACAGCATCTTCTCCTATGAGCCGAAATTTTCGAGTAGGTTTAGGTTTAGCAAAAGGTCAAGCACAAGAGGAGATTTTAACTGATTTAGGAGAGGTTGCCGAGGGGATAGGTACATCGTATGCTATCCATGAACTTTCTAAACAAAAAAAGCTTTATCTTCCTATCGCTAGAGAAGTTTATCTTATGTTAGAGGGAAAAAACCCTCAAGAATCTCTTAGAGATTTACTTGCCAAATAGGATTAGTATGAATTTAGAAAATTTAAAAGGGGAAACTGTTCTACTTTTTGGAAAAAGTAGAGCTTTTTCATCTTCAGAGTTTTTAACACAGATGAAAACTCATACTATCGAAGTTTCGACAGAATATAGAGAAGGTATATCTATATTTGTTGAGGGTAGAATGATGACACCTTATGAGCAGATAGAGAGTGAAAAACTTTATGAAAAAAAAATAGGTGAATTTATCTCTATCGATATACTTGAAAATATTTTAGCTCAAACGATAGATGAAGATACTCTCCTTATGAGTTTAAAGCTCTCTCGTGATAAACAAAGAGTTAAAAGCTTTATACAAAACTCTATGATAAGTGATACACTTTTTTTCAAACTACTAAAACTTTATTCATGGAGTGGAGAAGATTTTTTTGAAAATGATGATAATCGTGATGTAACAGCATCTCTTATCAGACGCTTTTATAAAGATATAGAAAAAAATCATAATGTGGAATATGCAACATTAGGTTTGATGCACCTTATTGTTCAATGCAAAGATACAAAATTGATAGAAGCTATCGTAGCATTAGAACCTTTACAAAAAAGTTTAAAGAATAAAAATAAAGACTCAAAATTTAGCATAGTTACAGCTATCGCTACACATCAATATAGTTCAAAATCTATAATATCTATGCTTATTAAAAATGCAAACACCTATGTTAAAACTTTAATCGCTATGCGAGAAGATTGTGATTATACTCTTCAAAACAGACTTTTTAATGATGGAGCAAAAGAGGTTTTAGAAGCACTCTCTTATAATTCACTTCTTGATAAACGTCTAGTAAAAAACTTTTTCAAAGAGAATATATATATAAAAAATCTTGCTAAATATATCATTTTAGATGATGAATTATTTGAACTTTTTTTTCCAGAATATGCACAAGAATTAGCTGAAAATGAATCATTAACATATGAGTTACAAAAAAAACTGGTTTCTCTTCATACGGATAATGTCCGACTAGCATTAGCTTCAAATCCAAATATTCAAGAAAAATTTGTCAATGAACTTGTAAGTGAAGGGAGTATGGATGTTAGTTTTGCAATATATAAAAATGAGAATACACCTCAACAAACTCTTGAGGAAGCTTATGATAATAGATTAAATCATTTTGCGCTTGCTCATAATAAAAATACTCCTATTAAAATTTTAAAACTTCTATCTGAAAGTGCAGACTCTAAAGTTTTAGAAGGTTTAGCAAAAAATGAGAGTACACCAATAGAAGTTTTATACCAACTCCAATTAGATAGAAGATTTGAACGTTATGTAAAAGAGAACCCTAGTTTTGGAAAACATATAGAAACTGAAAATTTAGGCTGGTTAAGATAATGAAAGCATCTGATGTAACAAAAACTATATCTGCATTAGTAAAACAGAAAGTGCCAACTTTTCTTTGGGGTGCTCCTGGAATTGGTAAATCTTCTATTATAAAGCAGATAGCAATAGCAAATAATCTTCAATTTATAGATTTACGTTTAGCATTAATGGATCCAACCGATTTAAAAGGAATCCCATTTTACGATAAAGAGTCTCACACTGCACTTTGGGCGCCACCTGCATTTTTACCTCAAGAGGGAGAGGGTATTCTCTTTTTAGATGAGTTAAACTCTGCTTCACCTTCAGTTCAAGCTTCTGCTTACCAACTAATACTTGATAGAAAAGTAGGTGAATATGAACTACCTACTGGTTGGGCGATAGTTTCAGCTGGAAACAGAGAGGGAGATAGAGGGGTAACCTACCGTATGCCATCACCTTTAGCAAATAGATTTGTTCACTTTGAGATGGAAATTTCTGTTGAAGATTGGCGAACTTGGGCTTATAAGAATAGTATAGATGAAAAAATAATCGCATATATATCTTATAGAAATGAACACCTTTTTAATTTTGATGCAAAAAAAGATACAAAAAGTTTTGCAACACCTAGAAGTTGGGAGTATGTAGACAGTATTTTAAAAAGTGATATAGAGAAGACCCTTCTTTTAGATGTTATAAGTGGAGCGATAGGAAAAGAGATAGCTATCGGCTTTTTAAGTTTTATAAAAGTGATGGATAGGCTTCCAAATATAGATATTATTTTAGAGAGTGGAGAGGGGGAGTATAGTGCAGAGATTGATGTTTTATATGCTCTGAGTACAGCTTTAATTAGTGGTGTTTTAAAAGAGAATAGTCGAATTGATAATCTATTAGAATATAGCCTTGAACTTAAAGGTGAGTTTTCTGTAATGATTGTTCAAGAGTTACAAAGAAATGGTGTTTCTATGGAACACTCTCCTATTTTTAAAAAGTGGGTTAAAAAGTTTATCTATTTATTGGAATAAAACAGAATTTTCACTAAAAAGTGCTATAATTTTCTTTAATAGAGAGGGATTATTTTATGGGTGTACGAAGTGATTTAGAAACTAATTTTGATTTTGATATAGTTGATGAATTTCTGGATCATTATTCTTTAATGATAGATAGTATGGATATTATGATATTAGATTTAGCTAAACCTAATATGTATAAAAGAGGTGTAGATGAACTTTTTCGTGTCTTTCACAATATTAAATCTGCTTCTGGTTATTTGAAATTAACATCGATGAATCGATTGGCTTCATTTGTAGAAGATACACTTGAATGTTTACGGATACAAGATAAAGAGATTTCACAAGAAACAATCGATTGGCTTTTACGTATTAGCGATATGTTCTCTCGTTGGAATGACGATTTAAAACAAGATAATAAAACTTTGAGTAAAATAAAATATTCTCTACTTAAACTTCCCGATTTGGATAAATAATATATGAAAAACTTAGTTGCATTTATAACATCTGGCTACCCAGAAAAATCTTTTACAGTTGACCTTGCTTTAGCACTTGGTGAGAGTGGTGTTGATACTTTAGAACTAGGAGTACCATTTTCAGACCCTGTTGCTGATGGACCTTTAATAGAAAAAGCAAATCATAAATCTCTTGAACTTGGTTTTAAATTTGAAGATTTACTTGAAATATCAAAAGAGGTTGCCCCTAAAGTTGATACTTTATGGATGGGTTACTTCAATAGCTTTTATCAACAAAATATGGAAAAACTAATTCCCTATGCAAAAGAGATAGGAGTAAATGGTCTTATTATTCCTGATTTACCTCACGAAGAGGCTCTTCTATATAAAAAACTATTTAATGATAATAATATTGCAAACATTAGTTTTGTAGCTCCAACAGATAGTGATGCTAGAATAAAAGAGATAATAACAGATGCTCAAAAATTTATATATATGGTAGCATATACAGGTATAACAGGGTCAGGAAAAGCTGAAGACCTACAACCATTTTTACAAAATATTCAAAAATATACACAAACACCTATATATGTAGGTTTTGGGGTAAATCAAAAAACTGCAAAAGATAAAGTAAAAGGGGCTGATGGTGTAATCGTTGGAAGTGCTTTTATAGATATTTTACTAAAAGAGCAACTTACATATACTCAAAAAATAAAAGAGTGTAGTGAACTAGCAAAGGTTATTAAGAGTGAGATAAATTCTTAACCAAAGTTGGGAGAGGTGTTATTATACTCTCCCTCCATCTATAAATCTCCAAAATCTATATTATATTCAGAGATAAGTTTTATATTTTCAAGAGCTTCTACTGTATTGTTTATACGACAAGAAAACTCCTCTTTTGAGAAAGGTTTTTTAATATAATCATTTGCACCTTTCTTAAGGAAAAGTGATATTGTCTCATCATCATTATCACTTGAAAGAGCTATAATACTAAGAATCTGTTTATTAAACCTTTTTCTTATCTCTTGAACAAGTTCTAGTCCATTCATTACAGGCATATTATAGTCAGTTAAAACAAGAGTTATCTCTTTACTCTCTAACATTGTAAGAGCTTCCTCTCCATGTGCTACGGCTATGACATTAAAAAACATATTCTCAAGAGTTGCTTTTAACTGTTTTCTAATAACAATAGAATCATCTACAACAAGAATTGTGTGTAATCTATTTTTTTGAAGACGTTCTATATTTTGAATAATATAATGAATATCATCTATACCACTTTTATTAACATAATCTAAAATATTTTTCTTTAAAATATTTTTTCTAAACTCTTTATCTATATTACCGCTTAAAACAATTATACGTTGTCCTTTACTTAAAGTATAATCGACAACTTCACCATTAGGTGCATCTGGTAAATTTATATCTAATAAAGTTACAAAATATTCATACTTATGTAAAAATAGTTTTGCCTCTGATAAACTATATGCTATATCTACTTCAAACTTAAGGGATGAAACTATCTTCTTTGATATAAGTTTCGCTAATGTTTTATTATCTTCGACTATTAAAATTCTTTCCATTTAAAAGAGTTCCTCATTTTTTAAAATTTTTGGAGATGGGGGTGATATATAATACCCTTGTAGGTAATCTACATCGATAGTATTGAGTTTATTATAGACATCTTTAGAGTGAACAAACTCTGCAATAGTTTTCATATCTGCCTCTTTTGCAAAATTGACAATACTTTTTACAACTTTAAAATCTTTCTCATTTTTATCGATATTTTTGATTAATGAACCATCTATTTTTAGGTAATTCGCTTCTATATCTAAAACAGTTCTAAAGTTAGAATATCCACTACCAAAATCATCAATAGAAATTTTTGCACCAAGATTACGAAGAGTATCTACCTTCTCTTTTAAAAGGGCAATATTATCTATCTCATCACTCTCCAAAATTTCAAATGTTACTCTTGAGGCTAAATCTTTATTTTTAATAAGTTCTTCTAAAATTGTATTTTCAATATCATTATTTATAAAATCTGAAAAATTCAGATTGATACTAACGGATAAAGAGTTATCTTTAAATGCTTTAAAAACAATAGAAAGAATTCTTTGTGTCAATTTATAGTGAATGTTTGTATGTTTTAACTCAGGTAAAAACTCCATAGGGGAGATTATTTTTCCATCAACATCTACTATACGAACTAAAGATTCATATTTATAGATACTACCAGTTTTATAATCATATATAGGTTGATAATAGCAAAGAACTCTATCCTCTTGAAGTGCTGATTTTACAAAGTTAATATCTTTTGTTTGTGAGTTGTTTTGATGTTTTTCACTATATTTAATAACTCTATTTCTACCCTCATTTTTTGCTACATATAACATCTTATCTGCTATTTTTATAGCCTCATTTATATTTTTTTCTCTATTTGGTTTTTCATGTAAACCGATAGAAACATTAACATTAATATCATGGTTATCATAATGAAAAGAGGTTGATTCTATCTTTGCACGTATACGTTCACAAATATCAAATGTTGAGATAAGATTATCACGGTTATATATTAGAAGTAAGAACTCTTCACCACCATAGCGAATTAAAATATCACTATCTCGTATAGAGTTTTTAAAAATTGTACTACTCTGAGAGAGTACAAAATCACCTGTTTTATGTCCATAAGTATCATTAATTACTTTAAATCTATCAAGGTCTAACATCGCAATACTATAATGGTCTAGTTTTAACATCGGCAATATCTCTTGAAGATAATTTCTATTATATAAACCTGTTAAAGGGTCTGTAAATATCTTTTTTCTCGTCAGAAAATAGTGTATTACTTGAATAATAGTCATAGATATAAGTAAAAAAATGAAAATAATTAGGATAATAAAAAAAGTTTCTAAAGGTTGAATAAGCTCTAAAATATTATTTTCTAAATTACTTGTTATATCAACACTTAATATAGCAATAACCTGATTATTTACAACAATAGGATGTAGGTAGGTAAGTTGTAGATTTTCCATATCTTTTTGTTTAATAATTTGAGCTTCTTTTGTTTTATAGACCTTACTATATTTAGGATTATCTACATCAAATTTTTGATAAAAATTTGCTTTATCTATTCTCGAAGCATCCAGTAGAAAACGAAATCTTCCCTGCTCATCTTTTACTAATATGTATATATATTTTAAATTTGATGATAGCAGTAATGCTAATCTTTTTTCCTGTTTTTCTCTCGCTAATTTATCTGATAAAAAATGGATTAAATCTTTACTATTTTCAATATTTTGTTCAAGAATAGTTTCTGTTTTTAAATTCTCAAACATATGTGCAAGTTGCTGAATTTTATCTTTTTCAATTTTTAAAAATATTTCACTCTTTGCTTCTTTTATATGAGTATATGTATATATTAAAAAAACTCCTAAAAGAAGTAAACTAAAAAATAGAAATAGCTCTTTTCTCTTTACCATACTCTATCCTCCATATATGGATATAAATCTTTAGAAACTGTTATAGATTGTTTCTCTATTCTAGGCTGAATAATAACAATGTTTGGTCGCCCTTTTTTCCAAAAAAGTGCTCCGAAACTTTGAGGTATCTCAGAAAGTAAACTATAATTAAGCACAAAAATAGCTTTTGAAAGATACTCACTTAAAAATGTATCACTTTTTTCCAATATAATTATATTTGCATCTTGAAGATTCTGAACTATTTTAAAATGGGCTGATGTTTGAAGTCCAAATAAAATATCTGAGCTATCACTCCAAATTTTTAACTCCTCACCAATCGATATTTCACTAAAAATTTTCTCTATAATCTTAATCTGATGAGTATTACTACTAGATGCTTCTAATGCTAAGGTTATAAGTAAAGATAGAAATATTGATTTCATTTAAAAAGTATACTCCATTGTTAAAACGGCTCGTCTTTCTGATGTTTGAACCTGAATAAGTGTTTGAGGATTTAATATAGTTTCAATAGATCTGTCCAATATATTTTCTCCCTTAAATTTAAGTTTAACTTGACGATTGAGCATGTAACTCATAGCAATATTATAATCATAACCCTTAGCAATAGTAACATTTTCCGAACCATAATTAAGAGTATATCCATCTCTATACACAAGTTCATTATATATATCAAATTTTCCAAATCTATTAAAAATTTGAATAAGTGCACCTGAATTAGAGGAGCTATTTATCTTCTTAAATATTTTGAATATCTCTACTACTATTTTATTATCTATATCAAAAGTGTGTTCACCTCTAAGATAATATCTTGAAAACTTTTTTTTCTCTAAAGAGTTTATATATATCTTGCTATTTTTATCAAAAACAAGTGCATCTTTCATCTCTTTATAGGCTAAACCAAATACTACTCTGTTACTTTTATTCGTATATTGAATCTCATTTCCAATTATATTTACATCCATACTTTTAAGATTTGGATTCATATTATAATTTGGTGGAGAAAATGATGTTTGAAACATAGTGGGATAAACATATTTATTGATAGCAAATATTTTAGATTGCCACTCTTCATTTAGAAGAGCTGTATATCCAAGTTTTACAGAATATTCTTTTGAATTTTTCAAAAAAACATTATCATAATAATCAAATTTTGCACTTAATGTAAGAAGATTTTCTTGATTAATATTATAAAGTTCCTCAAGATATAACATATATATATCTAATCTATCATTTTTAAAACTTTTTGGAGAGTTAAAACCTGTATAATCTTTTAAATCAAAAGTTTTTCTTTGAAACTCAGCTCCTATTAAAAGGTCACTATTAGCGTTTAAAAATCTTTTTTTGAGAGAAGATTTATAAGTGTTTGATTTTATGTGTATATGTAAATATTGAGTTTTCGTGCCATCTACAAGTCCAATACCAAGAGCATCACTATTTGTTAGCTCTTTACTCTCTTGCGATGCACTTATTGAAAACTCTAAATTATTTGGAAAATATTTAATAGCATTCACATAACCATAACTTCTTTTAATATCTTTATCTATTGGAGCTACTCCAAAACCACTAAATATATCATTATAATTAAATATTGTATCAAAATCGATACTAAAGTCATTATCTTTTGAGATTTTAAAATGGGTTTGGTATCGTTTTCCATCACGAGAAAGTTGATGGTTTTTACTCTCATATTTGTCAAAATTCTCTTTTGCTCCACTAGCATATAAAAGATAATTATACTCCCCTATCTCTCCAGCATCAACAGCTCGAATATTTAGACTACTACGTGAATCTACTCCAAGTTCGATAGAGCGACTGTTTTCACGAGAGGGGTCTTTTGAGTAGAGTCGAATAACCATAGAGCCTGGTTCATTTCCAAATGCGATAGAACTAGCACCTTGATATATCTCAATATGGTCAACAAAATAAAGATTCATATCTCCATACATATCAAAAGCATTCCGTTGAATAACAGTCGATATTTCAAAATTGTCTATATAGAGTTTAATAGGGGGAGATGAAGCTTTTCCTGCACCCGATTGAAAGATACCTGTTCTTCCCATATTGTTTACCTGCATAGAATACATTCTAATAGTTTTAAGAATATCAGCTAATCTATATGCCTGCATTCGTTCAAGGTCATCTCTTGAATAAACAAGTAAAAACCCCGCACTCTCTTTTTTTGTTTTTTTATATAAAGATTCTGAATCTTCATACTCTTTAAGTAAATCATCTAACATCATGTTTTGAGAAAATAGAAGAGATGAGGTGAAGAGTAGCAATAGTAAATATTTCATAATAGAACCTTAGCCAAGTTTTTTATCATTATAAAGACAATACCCTTATTTTAAACTTGCATCAGCTAAAGTAAGGCAGAAGAGTATATCTTTATTTTTTTGATTAATAGTTTGTATTGCCTGTTGCAGAGTAGAACCAGTTGTAATAATATCATCAATAAGAATAATTTCCCTATTTTCAATAGTTTTAAATTGAAAATTTCTTGAGTTCTCAAACCTAAATGCTCTATCTTTTCCAGAGTACGATATATCATTTTTTGCCTTTAATCTATTAAATTCAGGCTTTATATATTTACTCTTTAGTGCTTTATTTAAGATAGCTGTATGAGAGTAACCACTTCTTATGTTTTCATCTATTCCAATAGAGCTTATAGATTTCGGATATGTGAAGTTTTCAGCAAATTTTTTAAAAGAGTTTTGTGCAAGAATAGTAAATATATAATAGCCTAAATCGGTATGTTTTGTATGAAGAAGCTCTTTAATATCACTATATTTATAAAAGGAGATAACATCTATATTTTCAATTTTTCTTTTATATATTTGAGGGGTTAAATAGAGTGTTTGACAGGAGGAACATATATGCGAAAGAGAGAAACTTTCGCATAATAGACATTTCAAAAGGGTTAGTCCATCTTTAAAACAGACATAAAAGCCTCTTGAGGAAGTTGCACTTTCCCAATAGACTTCATACGTTTCTTACCAGCTTTTTGTTTCTCTAAAAGTTTACGTTTACGAGTGATGTCACCACCATAACATTTAGCAGTAACATTTTTACCCATAGATTTTACAGTTTCACGTGCGATAATCTGAGAACCTAAAGAGGCTTGAACAGCAACTTCAAAAAGTTGTCTAGGGATAAGTTCTTTCATATTTTTAACCAAAACACGACCACGAGGAAGCGCTTGATTACGAGGAACTACGATACTTAGTGCATCAACAGCTTCTCCTGCTACTTTTATATCAAGTTTAACCAAGTCACCAACTTTAAAGTCGATAGGTTCATAATCAAACGATGCATAACCCTTAGAGATAGATTTTAAAGTATCATAAAAATCCATCACTATTTCATTCATAGGTATCTCATACTCTAGCATAACTCTATCTTCATTCAGATATGTCATCTTTGTTTGATTTCCACGCTTAGAGACTAAAAGAGTGATGATATTTCCAAGATACTCAGCTGGAGTAATAACTGTTGCACGTACATAAGGCTCTTCTATTCGTTCTATTTTCTGAATAGCTGGAAGCTGAGAAGGGTTTTGAACTTCTACCATATCTCCATTTGTTAGATATACATTATAAACAACTGATGGAGCAGAAGCGATAAGGTCAAGATTGTACTCTCTTTCTAAACGTTCCTTGATAACTTCCATATGTAACATTCCAAGAAAACCAACACGAAAACCAAACCCTAAGGCAACAGATGTTTCAGGTTCATACGATAAAGAACTATCATTGAGTTTTAATTTATCTAAGGCATCTCGTAAATCTTCAAATTTATCTGTATCTATTGGATAGATTCCTGCAAATACAAACGGTTTTGCAGGTTCATATTTTCCAACAGGTTCAGCAGTTGGCTCTTTTGCATCGGTCATAGTGTCACCAACATTGATAACAGCAACCTCTTTAAGTCCAAGAACAACTATCCCAATCTCACCAGATTTAATAGCTGGAGTTTTGATTTTTTTCATAGGATGAGGATACATAAGGTCTAAAACTTGATGCTCTTCACCATTACTCATAAGTTTTACATTTTGACCTTTTTTAATCTGACCATCAAAAACACGCACAAGTGCTAATGCTCCAAGGTAAGTATCAAACCAAGAGTCGTAGATAATAGCTTTTGTAGTAGCTTGAGGGTCACCAACAGGCTCAGGAACTCTCTCAACAATAGCATCGATAAGCTCACGAATCCCTACACCAGTTTTTGCAGATACTAAACAAGCATCAGTAGCATCTATTCCGATAGCTTCCTCTATCTCTTCAGCTACACGTTCAGGTTCAGCAGCTGGAAGGTCTATCTTATTTATAACAGGGATAAGTTCAAGGTTATTATCTAATGCTAAATAAACATTAGCGATAGTTTGCGCTTCAACACCTTGCGCAGCATCTACTATAAGCAAAGCACCATCTGAAGATGCAAGAGATTTACTTACCTCATAAGAGAAATCAACATGACCCGGTGTGTCTATAAGATTAAGAATATAATGCTCACCATCTTTAACATAGTCAAGTCTAACAGATTGTGCTTTGATGGTAATACCACGCTCTTGTTCAATGTCCATAGTGTCCATCATCTGTGTACTCATCTCACGTTCAGTGACAGAACCACACTCTTGAATAATACGGTCAGCTAAGGTACTTTTACCATGGTCAATATGTGCGATAATAGAGAAGTTTCTTATGTTTTTCAAATATGTATCCTATTTAGAAAATAATTATCTGATTATACAAAAAATGTTCTGATAGGGGTGTTAATTATAAAAAAGATAGTTTTAAATAATTCTACCAAACCCTAGCGAACCACATTCTAAACAATAAACCCCAAGTTGAGGTATAGCCAACATCACTAAATAATAGATTTTGATTTTTATCATAAATAAATGTTGTTGGATATGCTGATATATTAAATTTACCTGCGATATTTCCATCTTTATCATTGACTACTTTATATGTAAAACTATTTTTATCTAAAAAGGTTTGAATCTCTCTATCTGTACCAGATTTTACAGCTATTGTAAGTACTTGAAAATCTTTTGCAATACTCTCTATATTTGAAGCTTCTACTTTACAAGTTGGACACCATAGCGCCCAAAAATGGATGAGAATAGGTTTTGTTGTATCAACCTTAAAAAAAGTTCCATCTAAAAGTTTTATAGTTTTTATCTCTAATGCTTTATCATTCAAATCACTACTTTTATACAAACTTATTAAATTTGCAGAAATAGTGAGTAAAATAAAGAAAAAGAGTATCTCTTTGATATAGTGCATTATTTTTGATTTCATTATGTTACCTCAGTAAAATATATTATATTTATCAATTAAATTTTAGCTCTATTATAATTAATAAATGATAATATATTGTAATAAAGGAATTTAGTGATTAAAATAGTTCTAATGCTCTCTTTTGTCTTTCTAATAGTTGGTTGTAACTCAAACAGTTCTCCCTCTTTTTCGCATACACTGTTTCAAACAGTAGAGTTAAAAGATGCTATATTGGTTCAAAAAGGTAAAAATAAACAATACTGTATTCAATGTGGTATGGATTTGGTAAAATTTTATAAAACCTCCCATTTAGCACAAAAAGATAGTGTTATATATCAATACTGTTCACTTCACTGTTTAGAGGAGCATCTAGGTAAAGGTGTTACTCTTAAGAACCCTAAAGTGGTTGATATTGCTTCATTGAAATTTATCTCGGTTGCTCAAGCTTTTTATGTCGTTGGAAGTAAAAAACGAGGGACAATGAGTAAAACTAGTAAATACGCATTTAAAACGAAAGAGGATGCAAAAAGATTTCAGTCACAATATGGTGGAAAAATTATGGATTTCAACTCTGCTAGAGAAAAAGCTCAAGAAGATTTTAAATATTATAAAAGATAGGATGAAAATTTATGAAAGATATGAAATATAAGATATTAATTGTTGATGATGTACCTGAAAACATCACTATTGTTGATAATATACTCAAAGTTGCAGGATATGAAACAACAACAGCACAAGATGGTGTAACAGCTTTACAATTAGTAAGTGAAAATAAGTTTGACTTAATTCTCTTAGATATTATGATGCCAAATATGAGTGGAATAGAAGTTTGTCAGCATCTAAAACAAAACCCTATTACATACTCTATTCCTGTTATCTTTTTAACAGCAAATTCAGATAGAGATACACTTATAAAAGCATATGAAGTAGGTGGAAGTGATTACCTTAAGAAACCTTTCTTTAAAGAGGAACTTATAGCACGTGTAAGCTCAAGATTAAAAATAAGATATTATGAGAGAAATCTTGAACTAGAAGTTGAGGAAAAAACAAAAGCGATTACAGAAACACAACTACAACTTATGTATGTTATCGGTAGTATTGCTGATGGGCGTTCAGATAAAAGCTATGCTCATGTAAAAAGAGTTTCTGAATTTACATATCTTCTTGCAAAATATTATGGAATGAAAGAGGATGAAGCACAACTTTTAAAAAATGCTTCATCTCTTCATGATATAGGTAAGTTGGATATTCCAGATTATATTTTACATAAAGACTCACCTCTTGATAAAAAAGAGCAGTTTGAGATGACAAAACATGCTTCTTTAGGGGCAGAAATATTAGAAAGCTATAACCTCCCAATTTTTAATATTGCAGTTATTGTAGCTGAACAACATCATGAAAGATTTGATGGAAAAGGCTATCCCGATAGAATTAAAGGTGAAAATATTCATATATATGCACGTATAGTAACTATTGCAGATGTTTTTGATGAACTTTTTTCTAAAGAGAATAGTGATTGGTCTCAAGAAGATATTCTCGTATCTATGCAAGAGATGAGTGGTACATATTTTGACCCTGCACTTATAAAAATTGTTTTTGATAATCTTGACCCATTTTTAAATATATATAAAACTAGAATAGATAAAGATGAGCTAGAAGAGAAGCTAGAAGAAAATAAAAAGAACAGTTTTATAAACTGGATGTTTAAAAAGAAATAAAATAGAATTTAAAAATATTGGAGATTTATGATTGATTTAAAACTGTTACAGAAAGATTTTGATGTTGTAAGTGCTAAACTTATGAGAAAAGGTGTTTCAGCCGAACTTTTAGAAGAGTTGAAAAAAAGTAACGAAGAGTTAAAAATAGCAAAGCAGGGTTATGAGACTCTTCAAGCACTACAAAACTCTATGAGTAAAGAGTTTGGTATTTATAAGAGAGAGGGAAAAGATATAGGGGAACTTAAAGCAAAAGTTGATGCAAATAAGTTACTTATAAACGATGCTATTGAAGTACAACGAACAGCTCAAGAATCTTTAGAAAAGTTAGCTATGGCTATACCAAATATGCCTGATGATTCTGTTCCTGATGGTACAGATGAAGATGATAATATAGAGTTAAAAAAGGTACTTACACCAAAAGAGTTTAGTTTCTCTCCAAAAGAGCATTGGGAGTTAGCTGAAAAAAATGGTTGGATAGATTTTGAAAGAGGTGTAAAACTTGCTACCTCAAGATTTTCAGTAAGTTTTGGGATGGGTGCTAGACTTGAAAGAGCCTTAATAAACTTTATGCTGGACTTTAATCGTTCTCGTGGATTTGAAGAGGTAAGCGTTCCTGCACTTGTAAATAGAACTGCACTAGAGGGAACAGGACAACTTCCTAAATTTGAAGATGACCTTTATAAGATGGAAAATCAAGAACTATTTTTAATACCAACAGCTGAAGTACCTGTAACAAATCTTTATCAAGATGAGATATTAACAGCAGATGAATTACCAAAAAAGATGACAGCTTACACATCTTGTTTTAGAAAAGAGGCTGGTGCAGCTGGTCGTGATACTCGTGGAATGATACGTCAGCATCAGTTTCATAAAGTTGAACTTGTAACGATAGCAAAACCAGATGAGAGTGAAAAGATTTTTGATGAGATGGTAGAGTGTGCCTCAGATATATTAACAGCTTTAGAACTTCCTCACCGTTTAGTAAATCTATGTACAGGTGATTTAGGCTTTGGTGCTTCATATACAACAGATATAGAAGTATGGTTACCAGGTCAAAATCAATACAGAGAAATATCATCTATCTCAAATACAAGAGAGTTTCAAGCTCGTCGTGCAAAAATTCGTTTTAAAGATGGGAAGAAAAATGTTTTTGTTCATACTTTGAATGGGAGTTCTTTAGCTGTTGGACGGACACTTGTTGCGATTATGGAAAATAATCAAAATGAGGATGGAACTATCGATATTCCAGAAGTTCTTAAACCATATTTAGGGTTATAGTTTTTAGCTATAACTATCTTACATCTTATTTACTATAAATTTTTTTATAGTAAAAAGATGCAAACTCTTCTCCATCAACTACACTTTTTAGGAAAATAATGAAAACTATAATAATCATAGCTCTAATGCTATTTATAATTATGGGATGTGGAACTTCATCTACAATAGAGATACAAAAAACAAAGCCTATTCAACCTATCACTATTAAAATAGATTCTAAACAGATTATCAACTTAATAAAAAAAGAAAACAATCAAAAAAAAGATTTAGAAATTCAAAAAAAACTTAAACAATTACAAGAGTTAGAGCAAAAAAGAAAGTTAATAATTCAAAACAGAGTAAATAATCATTTTAAAACTAAAATTGAGAAGTTAGGGTCACTTACAAAAGAGATGGTATATTATCCAGCTAAAAATTTAGTTTGGCAAGATAATAAAAAAGTTAAAACCATAGCTTTAAAATGGAAAGATGCACATCAATATTGTAAAAATTTAAAGTTCCAAAAATACAGAAATTGGCGACTTCCTACAAAAGATGAACTTATATCAATAGTAGACAAAAGTAGAAAACCAAGTATAAAAAAAGAGTTTCATAATATAAATACAAATGGCTATTGGTCTGCTAGTTCTGGAAAAGGGTATAAAAGTAGTGCATGGAGTATCTACTTTGCAAATGGACGTATCTATGCCAGTAGTAAAAAAAGTAAACGCTATGTTCGATGTGTTCGGGATGGAGAACTAACACATTATATATTTTATAATCCAAAAAAGTTTAAAATTTATAAAATATTAAAAGGTCAAAGAAAATCGATAGGTCGATATAGCTACTCAAAAAAACCTTTTCAAGAGATAGAAGATATAACACAATTTATTGTCAATCTTTATTTGAAGCGGAGAAATATAGAACAAAAGAGGATTCCCTCTAAAATTATAAAACCAAAACTGCCTCCTAGACTCCCTGATTTTGTAAAAGGTGAATATGAAACAAAAAAACTTTTTGAAGATAAGATAGCTAAAGTAGTAGCAAAAAGAGAAAAAACTATTCAGAAATTACAAGAGATATATAGAAAAGATGTAGAAAAAAGAAATAAAACTATTATTCTCTTAAAAAAAGAGATTGAAGAGGAACAAAATTATAAGAGAGAGATTATACAAGAGAAGATAATAGAGTGGCAAAAAGATAGTTTTAATATTGTAATGGGAGGTTTCAAACTGCAAAAAAGAGGTTATGATGTTGAAACTTCAACTATGTATCTAACAATGAGAGCAAAAAGAGCAAATTACAGAAAAAAAATTAGTATAAAAATAACCCCTCAAAATGCTAAGAATTTTTCACAAAATATTGAAAATGTAAAACTAAATCCAATTTTTGATTTTAGTAATAATCAGATAGTTTTAAAATCTATTGATACAAACTATTCTCAAAAAAAATATATAGCTACCTTAAATAATGATGATTTTAAACCTGAAGAGATACGAGTCTCTATTAAGGATAAAAAAATAAATTTTAATAGCTCAAAGCAGATGAAATTATCGTTACAAAATCCAAATTTAAAAGATAGATATCAGATAGAAGCATTAGCCTATAAAGATTCAAAAGAGATAAAAGGTGTTACCTTTGATAATGATATACCTACTCTTTTATCAAAAATGAAACAAACAAAAATAGATAATAAAAAGTGGCTTTTTATTATAGGTATAGAACACTATAATGAAACAGATAATATTCTTTATGCCAAAAGAAGTGCAGAAACTTTTAAAAAGGTTGTTCAAAAAAGTTTAGGTATAAGTGAGAGACATAGCTATACTCTTATAGATAATAAAGCAACGGGAACAGCAATAAAAAATAGGATTAAACTCCTCTTAAGTGAAGTAAAGAGAGGAGACACTATCTACTTTTATTATAATGGACATGGTATTCCTGATCCTAAAAAAGGTGGTGAACCATATATGCTTCCAAGTGATGGAATTCCCGATTTTATAGTAGAAGAAAATGTTTTTGCTCTTAAAAATATATATAAAGAGTTAAGTGATAGTAGAGCAAGTAAAATAGTAGCATTTATAGATAGCTGTTTTAGTGGAGCAACAGATGGGGTAAGTGTTATTAAAGGTGTTGCAGGAAGTCGTTTAGCACCAAAAAAGATACAATTTAATAGAAGAAAAATGGTAGTATTAACAGCTGGACAAAAAAAACAATACTCAAATATGTATAAAGAAAAAGGTCATAGGCTTTTTAGCTACTTTGTTATGAAATCTCTTTTAGATGGTAAAAAAGATATAAATATTTTATTTAAAGAGGTATCATATAAAGTAACAAATACTTCAAATATGTTTGGTATCCTAAAAAAACAAGAACCGACAATAATGGGAAATATAAATATAGAACTTTAAATATATTATCTTCTATATATCTCTGGATATTCCCCTTTAAAACGACGATGTAACCAAAACCAAAATTTAGGTTCTCTTTTTATTAGAGATGTGAGCCAATCAGCTTGTAGTTGTGTCGCTTTTAAAATATCTGCTTTTTCATCATCTGTTTTTTCAACAGGTATCTCATCGAATATCATTAAAGTGTAGTTTTCTTCATCATCTGTTCTCATAGTTACTGGAATAATAGCAGCATTAAATTTTCTTGCTAAATAAGCTGGTGTTGCTGTTTGACTTATAGTTTTACCCATAAACTCTACATCTACACCTTCTCTTTTATTCATACTTGTATCTATTAAAATACCACATGCTTTTTTATTTTTTATCAGTCTTATTAATGGTTTGAGAACATTTTTTTTCTCTAAGTTTGTATTTCCAAATTTTGAACGAGATTCTAAAACCCAATTTTCATAATTACTATTTTTCATTTTTCTATATACTGCACCTAAAGGTTCAATAAAAGCACCAATAGATGTACCACCTAGTTCCCAAGATGAATAGTGAGTAGTGACATAAATAACAGCTCTTCCCTCTCGATGTACTTTTTCAACAGCCTCTATATTTTTTATTGTTACTTTTTTTTCTAGTTGATGGAGATTCATATGTTTAATCTCCATTAGATGTAAAAAGTTTAAAAGTAAATTTTTAAAACTATATTTTGTGATAGTTTTTATCTCTTTCTCATCTAAACTATCATTAAATGCAAACTGAAGATTTTGCCGAACTGTACGACGAGATTTTGCAGAAAGGTGATATGCTAAAGTTGCTAAAGAGAGAAAAAATGATTTTCTAATATTTTTAGGAAGAATCATAAGAAAATTTTCAAATAATAAGAAGAGTTTATAGCCAATCAATGGGAATTCCTTTTAGTGTTTTTTAGCAGAATTATAGCATTTAATGATAAATCTAATTAGTTATTAACAATTTAAACACTACAATCCTAAGATTAAAATTTCACTAAAAAAAAGGATTTAAATGTTTAAGAAAGTTGTAGTTTTACTGGCACTTATTATAACAAGTGTTACGGCTCAAACAGATAGTAAAGATTATTGGGAGGGATGTGGTCTCTCACCTGAAAAAGCAAAAAGTGCCTTGGCTCAAAATATTATGGTAAAAGTTGATGTTAGCTTTACAGCAAAGGAAACAAGCTCTTTCTTTAACGATAAAGAGAGTTATTCAGGTGATTTTCAAAGTTCTGATAAGCAAACAAGTACAATGTTTTTAAATGATGTAGATACATTTAAAAATGATACTGGTGAGTTTTGTGCAAAAGTAAATAAAAAGAAATTACATCAGTTTACAAAAGATAAACATAGAAATCTTGATACTGATTATAAAATTGCCTCTCTAAATTATGATGATGTAAAAATAAAAGCTAAAACTATTGATAGTTGGTTGATTTCATTAAAATTTTTAAAGGGTCTTACAGAAGTTTTTTCAGATTTAAAAGTTGAAAAAATTAATGATAAAGTAAAAACTTTACAAAATATTAGAAAAAAGCTCTATCTTCAAAGTGTTACAATCAATAAAATAGGTTCAATGAAAGGTTCTTTTATCCTTATGATAGACAATAAAGAGCAAAGTTTTTCAAAAAAAATCTATTTAGAAGCAGGTATAGAACATACTTATTCTGTTGATGGTGAAAATATTTGTAGATTTTCAGATAAATTTACATTAGAAAAAGAGAAAGATATAGAGTTATCAGTAGATGTAGATAATCAGTCATATCCAACATTTACAATCTCTGCTAACAAATCAAATGATATTATTTTTAAACTTGATGGTGAGACAAAAGGATTAGGCACTCAACATATTGTTCATAGATGTAGTGGTGTACTCAGTTACTCTTTAGATTATAAAAATGGTCTTCCAAAATCAGATGGAGATGAGCTTACTTTGGAAGCTGGTTTACACTATGATAAATCATTTAGTTTTAGTTCATTTAAAGAGATTGAACATCTGAGTGGTTTAGCAAAAAACTTTAATAGTGGAAAACGAATAGAGATAGGGTATGGATATAGAGATGTTCCAAATCAAGAGATTGAAGATAACCATTATGTAGATTCTTTAGAAACAATAAGAGTATCTGTTATAAACTATAAAGATTGGTTAAGACATGGTATTAATGTTGAATATTCAGTAGGTAATGGTAAATATTTAGACCCAGAAAGTTATGGTTTTGATGTAACATATTTATGGGCATTTCAACTGACTACTTATGGTATTGATGATAATTCTATAACTCTTTTCAATACTTTTGCTTTAGTTCCTTATCTTGGTGTTGAAGCTGGTTTAGGAACACTTCAAATGTATAATGATAAAACAGAAGAGACTATTTATGAGTTTGATGATGGCGAAGATATGTCTGCATATGTAAAAAATTATGTTGTTGCCAAAGGTGTTGTAGGTTTAGATATTGTATTTTCACAGCAGATAGCTTTTGGATTAAGATACTCTAAAGAGATGACACTTTTAAAATCAGATAATTTTGCATTTTATGTGAATTTGAGTTTATAAGATTTTGAATATTGCTAATTCTAATAGAAAATATTAGAGTTAGTATATTAGGTATAGGTCATTTTCATACAATTTTAAAGAGTATATAAGCGAAATTATGGTTAAACAGTAGGTATGAAAATAAAAATAAAAGACCTAATAAACACAGAAGAAGTTTTAGAAAAGTTGGGAAAATTACCAG
>Ga0256837_1000798_pt1 | contig 24481 bp, 24 predicted proteins | sample 4562384metaG_FD_185976 | JGI IMG/M metagenome (GOLD analysis project Ga0256837, IMG submission 185976) | Hydrothermal vent microbial communities from Guaymas Basin, Mexico - 4561-384 | ecosystem: Environmental > Aquatic > Marine > Hydrothermal vents | place: Mexico: Guaymas Basin | collected...
ATAAATATAATCCCACCATGATCACGATAGTTGTTAGCCCAACCAGCTAAAACAACATCTTGACCTACATTTGCTTCACTTAAATCTGTACAATAATGACTTCTCATAGATATAGAGTCCTATAATTTTATTTTCCTGATTATATCCAATAATCACTTATTATTGACTAAGAGGTAAAGTTTATATAGTTTATTGTGATTTTTGACTATAAAAACTGTATAATTTAAAAATTAAACCTAAAAAGATAGGATAGATTTTGGAAAATATTGATATTAAAAAAGTTGGTGTTATTTTACGACCATCTACTCCTGAACTAAAAAGTAGTTTTTTTCAACTTAAAGAGATTTTTTTAAGCCATAATATCGATGTTTATATAGATAGTATAAGTGCGGGTATGATTGATGTTATGGGGATGGAGTTTAATCTACTTTGTAAACAATGTGATATACTTGTTACACTTGGTGGTGATGGTACACTTATCTCTGTTGTTAGAAGAAGTTTTAAGTATGATATACCTGTGCTTGGTGTTTATGCTGGAAATTTAGGTTTTTTAGCAGATGTAAGTATGGATGAACTTGATACTTTTGTTGGTAAATTAGCATTAGGTGAATGTAGAATCGATGAGAGGTCAGTGCTTGAAGCTACCATTATAAATGATGGTGAAAAGATGAGTATATATGCTTTTAACGACATAGTATTAACAAGACCATCTATCTCAAATATGATTCATATAGAAACACTCATAGATGGTAAAGCTTTTAACACTTACTATGGTGATGGTGTTATTGTTTCCACTCCAACTGGTTCAACGGCATACAACCTATCGGCTGGTGGACCTGTACTTTTTCCACTTACTCATGTTTTTACATTAACACCAATTTGCCCACATTCACTTACTCAAAGACCTGTTGTGTTGCCTGGTAAATTTTCCATAGAGATGAAAACACCAAAAAACCCTGCTCTAATGATAGTAGATGGTCAAGATATACATGAACTAGATATAGGTGAGAGTGTACATATAGAGTTAGCATCAAAAACTGCTAGATTAGTACATAGAGAGGAGTTTAACTATTTCGATGTATTAAAAGAGAAACTTAGTTGGGGTGAATAATTTTAAAATATAGAGAGAAAATCTCCCTATATTTTTTAAAAAGTTGTTGTTGAGCTAAATTGATACTCTGCTGTAAAATTCCAATCATCAGATTCTTTATCTAATGAGATAACTTTAAATTTTACATATCCATCTTCAGTTTTAACAATATAAACATTATTAACTTTTAACGCCTCAATAGCTGAACCATAACTTTGCCAAGCTGTTGTATCAATAGAAGTTACACTATCTAAAGAAACATCTCCTAATGATTGAATATACTCATAGGTATTCGTATCATCTCTAAAATTATTTGAATACCACAACCCATTATCATAAGATTCACCATCAACATATTTTCCTGTTGGAGACCAAACTGTTGTATATCCATCAGAACCAGTAGAATTAGCAGAAAAATCAACTCCATTATAATGATCTATAACAATTTCATTTGATCTATTTACTACATCAGCTGTTGTTGTATCAAAACTATTTGAACTAGCATAAAAATATAATTTATATGGTCCGAATGAGCCATAACCTGATGGTATATCTCCATCATTTTCTATATAACTGATTTTAAACTTATTAAACTCATCTTTAGATGTATTTGTATGAGCTAAAGCAACATTACGAATCAATCCATTTGATAGTGTTGTTTCTAACTCAACTGGTGATGACCAAGAACCATTAGTTGATTTTGTAAGTAATAGTGGTTTTTGAGAACTATTATTTACCAATAAAGTTAAATTTCCATCTTTATCACTATGAAGCTTTATAGTTTGTATGTTTATACCTATTGTAGATGTATAGATTGGGGTAGCTGTCCCAAAATCTTTTGAAAATAAGACTTGTGCTTCACCATTATCATTATTTTTAACATAAGCTAAATAGATATGATTATCTAAATCAGTTGCTGAATCAAACTGATAACTACTGTAAGCTGTACGAATTGGTGTATCTATATCAACTACTGAACCCCAAACACCATTTTGTTTTTTTACATAAACAAGCTTATCATCAACACCAACATTACTACCTTGTCTCATAAAAAGAAGTGTTATATCTCCATTATCATCAATATGTGAACGATAATAACCATAGATAAACTTATCTACTGAAGTGTCTGTAAATTTAGCAATTTGTACCGATTCCCAGCTATTTGTTTCTGATGAGCGTACATATTCATACGCTGTACCACCATAACTCCACCAACCATAATAACCGACAAACATATGTATATTATTATCTTTATCTACATCAATACCAGTAACTTCTCTACCTGTTGTACCATTTTCATGTGTATATAAAAGTTCATTTGTCCACTCTCCACTTTTATTTGTAGCACAATACAAATCATACTCAAAGTTTGTTCCATAAGATACGCTTGTCTCATCAGCATAATTAAACTTATCATGTGTTACATAACCTATGAAAACTTTCCCATCACTATCTACTGTAAGTGATGATCTTCTTAAGGCACCATCATGCCCTGTTTCTATCTTCTCTTTAGACCATGTTTTACCATTATCAGTAGATTTAGCATAATATAACTCATAGTTATCTACAAAAGTTAAATGTAATGTACCATTTGAATCTTGAAAAAAGTTATTACCATTTTGATAAGTAAAACCTGTAAAATACGCCGTTTTATACTCTTGAGTCTCTTTAATCAAAGATTCCCCATAAAATGTAACCACTTGCTCCGTGTTAACATTTTCTTCACTATCACCATTTATAGCATCTACTATCTCATCTGTGGAACTACATCCAACAGAGATAACCATCAAACCAGCTAACAAAGAATTTTTTAGTTTTAAATACATAATAACCCCTTTAAATTTGTGTTTAAACACTGTATAAAACAATTATAGCATTAAAATATGAAGAAACTATGAAAGATAAAAAATTTTATATAAAATAAACTCTAATATGGTATGATTCACTTCAATTTTAAATCAAAGTGCTAAATATGTTAAATGAAGAAGATTACGATAGATTACAAAATAGTTTTAGAGATTCTCAAAGATTATTTAATAAATTAAATATAGTAGCAGATAATGCTGAGAAGATCTATTATGATGATGGTGAGCTTTATGACGAAGAGAGTGAAAGGTACACTAGACATTGGTTAAAACTATCTTCTAAAATTGTTGATGCTCTTAGCTTGGTATTGACAGAATATAACATTGAGCTTTTGAAAAATGATTCATTAGAGTTGAGAGAACTCACATTTAATCTTATACAAGATGGGGTTAAAACAAAAATTAAAGTAGATTTTAGTGAAAACGATTCACTAAAAATTGAACAACTAAATTAATTAGGAGAAGATTATGGGTAGAGCGTTTGAGTATAGAAAAGCATCAAAAATGAAAAGATGGGGAGCAATGTCAAAACTGTTCCCTAAACTAGGTAAGATTATCACTATGGCAGCAAAAGAGGGAAGTAGCGACCCTGATATGAATGCTAAACTTCGTACAGCTATCTTAAATGCTAAAGCTGAAAATATGCCAAAAGATAACATAGAAGCAGCTATAAAAAGAGCTAGTGCTAAAGATACAGCAAGTATGTTAGAGGTAAACTTTGAGGGTAAAGCTCCACACGGTGTTTTAATCTTTATAGAGACTATGACAGATAACAACACTAGAACAGTTGCTAATGTTAAAAACATACTTACTAAGCGTGGTGCTGAGATGTTAACAAAAGGTTCACTAGATTTTATGTTTTCAAGAAAAGCACTTATAGAGTTTAATCTAAAAGATGATATAGATTTAGAAGAGTTAGAGATGGAGCTTATAGATGCTGGTCTTGAGGAGATGGAAGAGGAAGATGGTGTTGTTCTTATCACTGGTGATTATACAAGTTTTGGGACACTTACATCTGCTTTAGAAGATATGGGTATCGAGATAACAAAAGCTCACTTAGAGAGAATGGCAAACACTCCTGTTACCTTAACAGAAGAGCAACAAGCTGATATTGACCCTATTTTAGAAAAACTTGAAGATGATGAAGATGTTCAAAAGGTTTTTACAAACTTAGCATAGATGAGATTTGTAAAAAAGATATATACTGAGACTTTAGAGGTAAAACAGTCTAAATTTATAGCATACCTCACACCCTACTCTCAGTATGAACAAACACTTCAAGAGCTTAAAGATTCACACCCAAAAGCTAGACATTTTGTAGTAGCTTATAGATACCTAAATAAGTTTAATCAAGTTGTTGAACACTCTAGTGATGATGGTGAACCAAAAGGTACATCTGGTAAGCCATCACTCTTTGTACTTCAAGGGGTTGACCTTATAAACAGTGCCGTTATAATTGTTAGATACTTTGGTGGTACAAAACTTGGTACAGGTGGACTTGTTCGTGCTTATAGCGATAGTGTAAACTTAGTTTTAGAATCTGCTGAACTTTTTGAGTATAAGCATGAGATATTTAAAACTATCTCCTTTGAATACTCAAATGTTAGAATCGTAGAGTATGATTGTGAAGAGAACAATATCGATATAGTTGAAAAAGTTTTCGATTCAAATGTTATATATAAGTTAAAGGGTAGCGAAGCTGATATGGCTAAGTTTCTATCAAAAGTGGAGAGGCTAGTTAAAACTGTTTAATTTTTTAACTATCCACCCTGAACAGCATTCCCTAAATCCCACATCGGTAAGAAGATTCCAAGTGCTAGTAGTGTAACCATAGAAGCGATAATTATCAACATAATAGGTTCTATCGCTTCTGATAAACCCTCGATTATCGCATCAAATCTCATCTTATAATACTCAGCTACTTTTTTTACCATCGCATCAAGTGTACCACTATCCTCACCAGCCGATACCATCTGAACAACCATATTTTCAAATAAACCTGTCTCTTTTAAACCCTGATTTAGTGAGCCACCTTTCTCCACAGTAACTCTTACAGCTTTAAGTTTTGCCTTTAGTGGTAAATTATCTATCATTCTGATCGATGTATCAAGAGCCTCTGCTATGGGGATACCAGCACGAAGTAACTCTGAAAATACAAGTGTAAATCTACTAAGAGTTGAAAATTTTATAATGTTTTTAATAAGATATGTTTTTAATAAAACCTCATGCCAACCATACTGAAACTTTTTAGAGTTATTTAAAAGGTACTTAAATACGATAAAAATTGTAGCTATAATCATAAGAACATAATGCCCATAGTTATTAAAAAGATACTCTAAAGTTAGTAAAATTTGAGTAGGCAACGGTAATTCACTTTTTAACTCCTCAAATATAGCTTTAAACTCAGGAACAACATAGGTGATGAGAATCACAAAAGCTACCGACATAGCTATCATAACATTTCGTGGGTAAGCCATCGCTTTTTTAAATTTTATGATGTTTGAGCGAATCTCTTCAAGCATAGTAGCTAAAGAGTAAAGAGCCTCATCTAAACTACCTGTTTTCTCACCCAACTGAACCATAGCGATAGTTAAGTTACCAAACTCATAACGGAAATGTTCCATAGAAGCTGAGAGTGAATGTCCACTATTTATATCATCTGCTACTTTATTGAAGATATGTTTTAATGTTTCATCATCAGTAGATACTGCTATCTCTTTTATAGAATCGTGTATAGATATACCAGCATTTGACATAACAGCCAACTGCCTTACAGCAGCTATAAGAGCATCAGGTTTAATCTTATTTCTTTTTATATTTTTTAAAAAGTTCTTTTTAAATCTCTTAAATTGTAGATCCAAAGGCTCTTCAGATTCTACAACTTTTATGATTATACCTGAGTATTTAATTTTAAACTTTTCATTAGCATCTCTCTTATCTTTGGCATATAAGGCATGTTGAGTTTTTTTACCTTTACTAAGGATAGTAGCTACAAAATATTTCATCCTTTTGTTACTTTTAGAATCTCTTCAATCGTTGTAACACCATCAAGAGCTTTATCTATCCCATTTTTAAAAATTGGTACAAAACCATCTTTTGTAGCTTGTTCAAGTAAACTATCTTTAGAAGCACCTTTTGCTATAAGAGATGATAACTCTTCAGATATACTAAGAACTTCACATATCATCTCTCTACCCATATAGCCTGTATCGGAACACTCTTTACAACCTTTACCTTTATAGAATCTAGCACCATTTGGCACGACATCTTTTAGATCCTCTAACATCGAAAGAGATAGATTGTCCTCAACTTTACAATTTAAACATATCTTCCTTACGAGTCTTTGTGCTTGTATAGCTACTAAAGCCCCACTTATAAGATAGTTTTCTATCCCCATATCAACCATACGAGGTATAGCACTAATAGCATCATTTGTATGTAGTGTTGATAAAACCATATGCCCAGTTAATGCTGCTTTTATCGCTATCTCTAAAGTCTCTTGATCTCTAATCTCACCAATCATTATCTTATCTGGATCTTGTCTTAAGATTGATCTTAAAGCATCTGCGAAACTAAGCCCAACTTTTGGATTCACTTGAACCTGTTGAATAAGGTTCATTCTATACTCCACAGGGTCTTCAACTGTAATCACCTTATCTGCTACATTTCTTAACTCATTTAAAGCACCATAAAGTGTTGTTGTTTTACCACTACCAGTTGGTCCAGTAACTAAGATAATTCCATAAGGTGCTTTAAGCGCATTTATAAACTTACCATAACTTCTAGAATCCATACCAGCATCTTCGAGTTTTACTAGTGCCTTTTGTTTATCTAATACACGCATAACGATAGATTCACCATAAAGTATAGGTAGAGTTGATATACGAAAATCATACTCTCTTTTACCCACAAGTGCTGAGAAACGACCATCTTGTGGCTTTCTTTTTTCTGCTATATCTAAGTTTGCTAAAAGTTTTAAACGGGAAGCTAGGAGTGGATATATATCTTTTTCAAAAATAAACATCTCAGATAGATCACCATCAATTCTACCACGAACTATACAGTTTTTCTCTGTTGGTTCTATATGTATATCACTAGCTCTAGCACCTATACAACTTTTCAAAATTACATCAATTAAGAGTAATATAGATGAAAACTCCTGCTCCTCATCTGCTGAATCGATAGAGTTCAACTCATCTCTAATCTTTTTAATAAGATCTTTTTCACTCTCTTTTAATTCAACTTTTGTAAGATATGTATAGATCTGTTTTTTTGTAGATATAGCAATATTTACAGGTTTTTTTGGATACAACCTCTGTATAGCCTCTGTTGCTTCTATATTTAGAGGGTCACTAAAAGCGATAGTGATACTTAAATCATCTTCATACACTGGGATAGCATTGTACTTTTTAAGTTGAGATAAAGAGATTCCATTTATAAGGTTATAATCCATATCTTTAGAATCTAAATCTATAAACTCTAAGTTTAGCTCTAAAGCCAACTTATTTAAAACAACCCTCTCCTCTATATAATCATAATTATCTATGATGGAGAGTTTATAAACACCATCTCTAATCTGCTGAACAATAAATCTTACAAGTCTATCCATAGTCATAAAACCAACACTTGTAAGATCTTTTAAAATAAGTTCCTCTTTAATCCCTTTTTTTAAAAGTCTATCAACTTGACTTTGCATAATAGAGCCATTAGCTAGTAAATCACTTGTTATTCTATCCATCTCAATCCCCTACCAATAGATATGTTTTTTTACAAATTTGTTATCATAAAACTCATCTATAACTATTTTATAGATACCTCTTTTTTTCGTTAATGATAATTTATACGATATACGATTATTTTTATCATCATTAAAAATATATATATCTTTTTTTCTATTTTGTTTTATATAAAAATCAAACGCTTTTGATAATACATAATCTGTTGATGGTAAATTTAATGATGATATATCATACCCATCAACCATAGCATAGTATAATAATTTCTTTTGCATCAATATAATAGAAAAATATGAAGCATTTGCTCTTGATTCTTTACTCTGTTTTAGTTTTGTTATTGGAACTGATAACATATCTATATAATCTGATTTTAAACAAGCAAAAGCATATAGAGAGATAAACTTCTCATCATTTTTAAGTTTTGTAAAATTTTTATACCCTAAGTTACAAACTTTAGAGTATTTTTTATCTTGATAAAGCTTAAATATATCTTGTTTAAAATCTCCATATAAAAATGTCGCTAAAACTAAAATAAGAGCTATCTTCATCTAATTTTTCCATTTTTTATATCATCTAAAAGTATTTTACCATTTTTTGAACCTGAACTATCTATATATTTTTTAAGTGTATCTATCGCTCTCTTTTTTCTATCTAACATAACTAAAGATTTAACAAACAGAAGCCAACTCTCTTCTATACCACTATCTAAATCATTTGTTATAAGAGCATATTTATAAGAGTTACTATAATCACCAATTTTATAATATTTTTTAGCTATAAATAGACTCAATTTTGGGTCGTTAGTTTTAGTAAACCTTACTATAAGATTTTTTATATCTTGATTTGTATCTTTATGTTGTATAACTATATTATCAGTTTTTTTCTTTTTTGGTTTTTCAACTCTCTCTTTAGTAGCTTTAGGTTTTACTTTTTTAGGTTTATCATATTTTATACTATCTATATTTTCTATAAAACTCATAGATGGGGATAAAATCACCCTATTTTGTCCAAGTGTCATATTTTTATCTAAAACAACTTTTACTATCTTCACCTCTTTGTTTTCAATATTTTGAAAATCTAAAAGTGTTAAGATTAAAATAACCATTAAAAAAGTAAAAACAATCATCTGAGGTAAATAAGATTTTAGTTTATAAACTCTCCATCTTCTCTCTAATTTGTCTATATCAACCATTAATAAAACCTAAATGGATAGCTGACATCTCCACTATTTTCTTTGAAATCTTATTTTTAGAAAAACTTTTGTTATTTTTTGAATATATATAATATATTTCAAAAAGTGTAAATAATAGTTTATTTGTATCTCGATAATTACCGTTAGTAAATTTATGTATAAGTTTTATTGTTTTATCTTCAAACATATTAGCACTATCTAAACAATCAGCTTTCATAAGTTTTTTTTGTACATAGGTTTTTAGTTGAGACTGAGTTGCGTTATTCAACTCTATACTCTCCCATATTCTAGTTTTAAAATGCTCTTTTGCTATAAGATCCTCTTTTTGTGTTTTATGAAGCGTGATAAGAAATTTTATAGATCTTGTATCTGATAGTAATCTTATTTTTTCCATCAATACTTCTGAATATAACTGTGCTTCATCAAGTAAAATTAGTGGGATTTCATCAGTTTTATGCTTTTGTAAAACTTTCATAAACTGTGTAAAATTTAGATCACCATTATAACTTATATCAAAAAGGTCTTGTGCTAAAAGCTTATAAAACTCACTCTCATCAAGGATAGGAGTTGTATATAAAAATACTTTATTTGTTGTTGAAAGATCATCATAAAGTTTTGAGAGCAGCATACTTTTACCAGTACCAGGTTTACCATATAAAAGTATCATCTTAAGAGGTTTATTTACAGATTCTTTTAAAGAGTTATAAATATCACTAATCGTATCAAGTTGAACAAAATCTTTAGAATCAACTATATCTAAAAAAGCATATTTTGAACTCTCAAAAAGTTTAGAATCCATAAAACTATTTAACCTCTTTTGTACTATTTTTATCTTTTATGATTCCAAATCCAAATTTTGATAAAGATATATCACTCTTACTTTTATCAATAATATGTGGTTGTATAATTATCACAAGTTCTTGAACTTGTTTTGTTTTAGATTCATAACTAAAAAAATTATCTAAAAGAGGTATATCACCTAAAATAGGGACTTTAGTTGAATTTAAAGTTGTTTTAGTATTGATTAAACCACCTAAAATGATTCTATTTCCATCTTTAACAGTTACAACTGATGAGAGTTGACGACGGTTTAGATCTGGTGGCATTGTTCTAGCATCTGAAGTTGATGAAGATATATCATTAATTGTCTCAGATATGGATGGATTTATTTTTAATGTTATTGTGTCATCTCCAGATATTTCAGGTGTAATATCTAAAAGTACACCAGCAAATACAGATTCTATATTTTCACTTTGACTCTGTGTCCCTGTTGTTCCACCAGCTAATGTCTCTGTACTTACCATCTTATAAAAATACTCAGTTCCAGATGTTATAAGTGCTGGTTGATTGTTGAGTGTTAAAACTTTTGGATTAGAGATTGAGTTTACATCACCTTGAGATTTTAAAAACTTTATAATCTCTTTTAAACTACCTGAACCAGAGATAGATATATATTTATTTTCTGAGTTTACACCATTATTATCACTACTTTCATACCCAAAACTAAGATTTAAGTTTTGAAGAGCATATATTTGTTGCCAATCTATACCTGTTGTTTTACCTTCACTCATAGTTACCGATAACAACTGAACATCTATAAGAACTTGAAGTTGTACCTTTGATTGTAATTTTTTTAGATAATCTTCAAACCTTTTTAACTGTTTATATGTCGCAGTAACTGTTATAAGACCAGCATTTTTATTTATGATAGGTTTTTCAGCTACATAGCTATCATGAACTCTATTTAATATACTTTGAAACTCTGTATCTAACTCTTCCCAAAATTTCACACTATCACTTGAAGCTATCTTGATACCAGATTCAGCAGTAGCAGACCCAGCACCTAAATTTGAAGATGAACTAAGGGTAACATCTGTCGTACCTGTACTTGCTCTTTGTGATAAGATATAGTCGATAGAAAATACTTTAGTTGTTAAGTAGTTTATTTTGAGTATATTGTCACTTAGTGTATATGTAAGATTATTCTCTTGTAAAATCACTTTTAAAACTTCATCTATTGTTAAGTTTTTTAAGTGTGTTTTATTTAATCTTTTGTTTAGGTATGTTTCAGTTTTTTTATCACCTATAACTATACTAAACTCACACTCATCACTAAGCTCCTCTATAAAATCTATAATCTTAGTATCACGAGTAGAGCTGATACTAAAAAGTTCATAAGAGCAATCAGCAACACTACTATTTGCTAATAGTAGTGTCAACCCTAATCCATAAATGGTTTTCTTTAAAAATCTCATCTCTATCCCTATCTATTTTTAAATTTTACTGTTCTGTTTTTTGTCGATGTTGATAACATAATGTTTTTAGATTTTTTATTTAATATCACAAATGTATTATGAACTTCAACTATCTTGTATCCACCTATCTTATCACCTTGAGCATACCATTCACCATTGATTAAAACTGATCTATTCATAATAGCCTCAAGATTAAATCTAACGGAGCTTTTCTTTGACACACTTTTTGTAACTTTTTTTGGCTTATAGCTTTTTTTTATATATCTTTTAGTAGTAGATTTTTTTACAATTTTTGATGAACTTTTTTTTACAACTTTCGTATCTTTATAATTTAAAAAGATGATTGGATCTTTTAGCTTTGTTATCTCTGAATCTTTTACACCAACCCTTTGTGGTTTGATAGCTTCTATCTGCTCATTAACCCATGAAAGTTCATCACCAAATAGATTTAACATAACTAAAGGTATAATCACTAAAAATTTCATCTATTTACAATCCCCCATACAGATAGATTTATATCTGTGTTTAACCTATCAGTAGCTTCCATATCAAAAGAGTGTATATCTACTACCAAATCACTCCTCTCTAAAGAGTTTATAAATTTTAGACTGTTATTAAAATTCCCAGTAAATTTGATCGCGATATCTAGTATATGCCCAAAAGAGCTGTTTTGAACTACACTATTATTTGTAAAATCTAAAATTTTAACATTATATTTTTTACCATTTAAAGATATAGAGTGTAGATAAGCCCCCCAAATCTTCTCATCATAAAAAAGTGAAGATATACCCTCTAACTCTTTTTTGATATATAGATTACTATTTTTAATCTCTTTTAATCTAATCTTAGCAACTCTTATATCTTTATCTAAAAGATCTATTTTAGATTTTGGATTATCTCTTAAAAAAGTTTTATCATTGTTAATTTTAGAAGTTACATCTATAACCTTTTTTTTATTTTCTAAAAACATATCTTCTGATAGATTCCAAAAATAGCTATATGAGATAAAAAACATACCACAAAAAACTAAAAAGTAAAGGATAAAAATATCCTTTTTTGTTTTCTCTTTAAAATATAGATCTAACCTATATAAATAATTTTCTAAATTAAGAGCAGATAGATTTTTCATAATACTTTAACCTTTAATTTACAAAAATATCTATTACTATTTAGATCATAAACTATATCATTTGTTGAAAAATTATATTTTCCACTATATGTTTTTGTTAGATATTTTATAAAATCTGTGATATTTCTATTTGTCTTTGAAACTAAACTCATAGTAAAAATTCTATTTTTATCATTTTCAAAATAGGATAAACCCTCCATCATAACATTATATTTTCTTAAATCTTTTACTAAAATAGTTATGATTTTAGCTTTCATAGGATAATCAACTTTTATTTCATGGATTTTTGTAAGTGTATCTCTTTTGCTATTATAATTATCCTCTTCAGCCTTAACAAGAGATTCTATACCTAGCTTCTCTTTCTCTTTTTTTCTAATAATATTATCTCTAGCACTTTTTTTATTATGTATCTCTTCATATTCATTTTCTAGTAATTTAAACTCCAAAAGCTTACTATAAGATGCTAACATATAACCAATAGGATATGAAAAAGAGAGTAAAAAAGCGATAAGTGTAAAAATAATAAACTTACCACTATCCCTTTTTATAAAAATAGGGGGGCGAGGAAACACTGTAAAGTTAACTTCATATTTTTGATCTGAATCTAATGAAGTATATATATTCATTAAATAATGAATATGGTCAACATACTCACCATTAGTTTCAAAACCATAATCAAAATCGAAACCACTACTTGATATATCTAACTCAAATTCAGCTATCTCATCAAATTTTATCTGAGTATCTATGTAGGTGTCTATATAAAGATGTTCTATCTCCTCTATATCATAAGCTCTTTTTACATAAGTAAGAACTTCATTTATGTTAGATAAAATCTCTTTATAAAGTTTAATAATATACTGTTTGTAATCACTTTTACTCTCTTTTAGATTCTCTGTTATTAAAAAAGTGATAAATTTATCATAACTTATCTTCTCACCATATAGCTCACAAAATCTCTCATATATCTCTATCATAGAGTAGTTAATAGATTTAGTATAAATAAACTCTTTATTATTATAAATAGTTATATAAGCATCATTCTCTTGAAAATATACAAAACAATCAACACCACTAGATTTTATAATATCTTTTGAATACAACGATTTAAATAAAAGTGGTGATGGTATAATCTGATCTATATATTTTACTCTATCTATGACATTTTTATATAAATCATCAAGCATAAGTGGATCTATTATGTAGAGATGAAAATATCTATTTTTTTCATCCTTTTCATCAACAATTTCTATATATCTAATCTCATAAACTGTAGCCTGATCTAATGCTAACTCATCATATATTTTACTTGTTATAGCATCTTCTAAATCCTCATCAAGGATATTTTTACTAATATTTATCTTAGCAGTTATGAAGTTTTTTGTACTTAAATAAGATATATAAAAATTATCTTTATTGTACTCTGGATTATTTTCTTTAGTTAAAAAACCTGAAGTAGATTTAAAGTAAGAATCTGTATATGGATCTATCGTTACGATATTTGAGTAAGTGTTTTGTGTTTTATCATCCATAAAATAGTCCTATTTAAAGTGGAACTAAAATATAAAAAGTTCCACTGCCATTTTATCAATATAAAGCTTAAAATTTAGATATTTATGATTTATAACCTATCTCTTCTAAAAAGGCTTTATCTTTAGTCCAACCCTTTTTAACACTAACTTGTAGGTTTAAGTAGGCTTTTTTTGTACTAAGTCTCTCTATCTTTTCTCTAGCTGATTTACCTATCCTTTTGATAGATTCACCACCTTTACCGATGATGATACCTTTTTGCGATTCTTTTTCTATAATGATAGTAGCGTAGATTCTATCAAGATTCTTATCCTCTTCGATAGAATCTATAATCACATCAGCTTCATAAGGAACTTCATCACTAACATTCTCAAAAATACCCTCACGGATGAAACCAGCATATATATCACGAACAAGCTCACTAGTTAAATCTTCAGGATCAAAAAGAAAAGGAGATTCTGGGAGGTTCTTACTTATAACTTTTAATAGATCCTCATGACCAACCTTTCTAGGTATAGCCACAGGTATAAGTGCTTCAAAACTATCAGCATACTTATTATATGAAGCGATCTTTTTAAAAAGTTTATCTTGATTTACTTGATCTATTTTACTTAAAACTATGATATGTTTAACTTTTCCATCATTAAGTTTTAAAAACTTCTCATAATGCTCAACAGAATCTGTAACAGGCGCTAAATAAACTATTAAATCACAATCACCCATAGCTTTTAATGCCTCATCAAGCATAAACTGATTTAAAATTTTCTCTCTTTCGTGAAGTCCGGGAGTATCTACAAAAATGATTTGAGTATCTTCATACATCACAATCGCATTTGATCTTCTTCTTGTTGCGTTGGCTTTTTGGGAAACCATAGCAATCTTTTCACCTAAAAGTGAATTCATTAATGTACTTTTTCCAGCATTTGGACGACCAATGAGGGAAACAAAACCAGCTTTTGTCATAAATTATACCTTTATTTTATTGTTATAATATATATCTTGATAGGTCATCATCTTCTACAACCATATCTAGTTTTTCATGAACTAATTCAGAGGTTACTTTAAACTCTTCACCAGCATATTTATCAGCATCAAAGCTTATCTCCTCTAACACTTTTTCTAAAACTGTATGAAGTCTTCTAGCACCTATATCTTCTGTCAATTCATTAGCACGATGTGAAAGTTTAGCTATCGTTTTAATAGCCTCATCTTCAAATATAAGAGTCATACCCTCAACACTCAACAACGCCTCATACTGTTTTAGTAAAGAATTTTTAGTTTGTGTTAGAATCTGATAAAGTGTATCTTCAGTTAAAGATTCAAGTTCAACTCTTAGTGGGAATCTACCTTGAAGCTCAGGAATTAAATCACTTGGTTTACTAACATGGAATGCTCCAGCAGCGATAAAAAGGATATGGTCTGTATTTATCACACCATATTTAGTGGTAACACTACTACCCTCTACGATAGGGAGTAGATCTCGTTGAACACCCTCTTTACTTGGATCGTTTCTACCTTGAGCTTTTTCACTAATAGCGATTTTATCTATCTCATCTAAAAATATAATCCCACCATCTTCTGCTCTTCTTAAAGCTTCAGCATGAATCGATGTCATATCTAAAAGTTTTGAGGAAGCTTCAAGTTTTAAAAGAGATTTAGCATCTTTTACACTAACCTCTTTTTTCTTATCCTCTTTGTTCATAGTTTCAAAGATTTTAGTAAAACTCTCTTGAACTTTCGCCATCTCTGGTGGTAAGTTAGAATCACCAAACTCAAGATTAACTTTATCAAACTCAATCTCTATGATTTTATCATCCATCTCACCATTTTGAACTCTCTCTTCCATCTTTACAAGAAGTCTTTGGTAATCATCTTTTTTACTCTCACTAGCAGATTCTGGAAGTGGTGGTAAAAGTTTTTCAACTATCTTATTTAAAACATAGTTTTCTATTTTATCTTGATTTTTTTCCTCTTGTTCAGCTTTTACAATAGAGATGGAATTTACAACTAAATCACGAATCATAGATTCAACATCACGACCAACAAAACCAACCTCAGTATATTTAGAAGCTTCAACCTTGATAAAAGGAACTTTCATCATCTTAGCTAAACGGCGAGAGATCTCTGTTTTACCAACACCTGTTGAGCCTATCATAAGTATGTTTTTAGGCATTATCTCATTTTGTAACTCTTGAGATAGTTTCATTCTTCTATATCTTGTTCTTAAAGCAAGAGCAATAGTCTTTTTAGCATCTTTTTGAGATATAACATATTTATCTAAATACTCAACTATCTCTTTTGGTGTTAAGTCCATTATTTTCCCTCTTCTAAAGTAAGAATTTTAATATTATGATTTGTATATATACATAGATCTGCTGCTACTGTTAAACTCTCTTTTACAAGCTCTTCTTCATCAAGTTTTGCGTGTTTTTTTAATGCTCTAGCTGCTGAAATAGCATAGTTCCCACCACTTCCAATAGAAGCGATTTGCCCATCTTCAGGTTCAACAACATCACCATTTCCAGTTAAAATAAAGATATGATCATTATTTAAAACTATCATCATAGCCTCTAAACGGCGAAGAACTTTATCTTTTCTCCACGCTTTAGAAAACTCAACAACAGATTTTAAAATATCACCCTTTTTATCCTCTAAAAACTCTTCAAACATATCAAAAAGATTAAAAGCATCAGCTGTACTACCAGCAAATCCAGCAAGAATCTTACCCTTACCAAGTGTACGAATCTTAGTAGCGTTACCTTTAAGAACAGAATCGCCAAAAGTAACTTGACCATCACCACCAATTACAGCTTTATTTTTGCCTTTATAAGCAAGTATTGTTGTAGCATCAAACATTAAACCCTACTCTCCTTGAACATCCACATGAAGTGTAGCGTGTAAACCATGACCTAGTTTAAAATCTAAATCATGCTCACCAACAGTTTTAATAGATGATTTTTCATTGATATGTTTTTTATCAATCTCTATATTATGTTGCTCTTTAAGTGCTACTGCGATCTCCTCTTTTGTTACAGCACCAAAAAGGTGACCATTTTGACCAAGTTTTTTAGTAATGATTATCTCTGCTTTATCTAATTTTGTTGCTATCTCTTTTAGTGAAGCTATCTCTGCTGCTAAATCTTTAGCTTTTTGCTCCTCATCTGCTTTATGTTGAGCTAAAACCTCTTCAGTAGCTGGTTTAGCGAAACCTTTTTTAATTAAGAAATTTTGACCATAACCAGGCTTTACATCTTTTATATCTCCAACTTTACCCAAACCATTTACATCTTTTACTAATAATACTTTCATCTATATTTTCCTTGAAATTTTATAAATTTTTGAGATTCTTATCTCTCTTTTTCTCCACCATAAGAAACAATACCGTGAGTTAAATTACCAATTTTACTATAACCCATCGTTGGTAAAATTCTAGCAACATGTGCCGAACGGCTACCAACATGACAATATAAAATAATATTTTCATCTTTATCTAATTTAGCTTCTTCAATAGCTTGGTAAAAACTACTTGTCGGAACTAATTTATCAGCACCCTTAATATGACCCATTTGCCACTCCATATGCTCACGAACATCAACAAGTGTGAATTTAACCATACCAAGTTCTCTAGCTTCTAAAAGTGCTACTAACTCATCACCATCTAATTCAGCTTGATTTACAAGTGTTTCACACTCCTCTTTAGTTAAACCACGAGAGTGTGTATGAATAACCTCTTCCATACCAAGTTCAACTCTTTTAGCAGCGGCAAACTCTGGTGTACAAAAGATTCCACAGTGACAAGCACCACTCTCAGGAATCTCTTTTTCAATAGCTGGTTTACAAGGGCAGATTCTATTATCTACACTTTGAGGTTTACCATCAACCTCTTCAACCATAAAACATGGACAAAAAAGTTTGTTATACATCATTTTGTTACGAGCAAGTCCCATTTGAACTCCCTCATTTACTTCCTCTTGAGGGTTATATACCCAACCACGAGATTCACAAACTTTATCTGTAAACTTAACCGTTTTTTCCATTCTTTCCTGAAATTCAGGTGAGTTCATATCTATCTTAATCATCTACTCTTTTCCTCTATGTGCTTTACCTTCGATAATAAAACGAAGAGCATTTAATTTGATAAAACCTTCAGCATCTTTTTGATTATAAACTTCATCTTCTTCAAATGTTGAATACTCTTCATTGAAAAGTGATACATCAGATGTACGACCAACAACCATAACACTACCTTTGTAAAGTTTTAAACGAACAGAACCTTGAACATATTTTTGAGTATTATCGATAGCTGATTGAAGCATCTCACGCTCTGGTGAGAACCAAAAACCATTATATATAAGTTTAGCATAACGAGGCATCATTTCATCTTTTAAATGTGCTGCTTCACGATCAAGTGTAATAGATTCAATAGCTCTATGAGCTTTTAACATAATTGTTCCACCTGGTGTTTCATAACATCCACGAGCTTTCATACCAACAAAACGATTCTCAACAATATCAACACGACCAATACCATGTTTACCACCAAGTTCATTTAATGTTTTAAGCATAGTAGCTGGAGATAACTCCTCACCATTTAATGCTACTGGATCACCATTTTTATAGTCAATAGTGATATATTCAGCTTTATCTGGAGCATTCTCTGGAGAGTTTGACCATAACCACATAGACTCTTCTGGTTCTGCTGATGGATTCTCTAAAATACCACCCTCATAAGAGATGTGAAGTAAGTTGGCATCCATAGAATAAGGTGATTTTTTACCTTTTTTCTCGATAGGGATACCATGCTCTTCAGCATAAGCTAAAAGCTTCTCTCTTGAATTTAAATCCCACTCTCTCCATGGAGCAATAATTGTAAGTGTAGAATCTTGAGATAGATAACCCATCTCAAAACGGATTTGATCGTTACCTTTACCAGTAGCACCATGACTTACACCATCAGCACCAGTAATCTTAGCAATCTCAGCTTGTCTTTTTGCTATAAGTGGACGAGCGATAGATGTACCTAAAAGATACTCACCCTCATATATAGCGTTTGCTCTAAACATTGGGTAAACGAAATCTTTTACAAACTCTTCTCTTAAATCATCTATAAAAATATTTTCAGGTTTGATTCCAAACTCTAAAGCTTTAGCACGAGCAGGTTCAAGCTCTTCACCTTGACCTAAATCAGCCGTAAATGTTACAACTTCACACTTGTACTCATCTTGTAACCATTTTAAAATAATGCTTGTATCAAGCCCACCAGAATATGCTAATACTACTTTTTTAACTTCTTTTTTCATATAAAAAAACCCTTATGAGTAAAATAATTACTCCGATTATATCAAAAAATAGGTGAGTATTTACTTATATCAAATAATTATAACTAATAACACAAGAATTTTATAAGTTTAACCTTTAGAATCGAACAAAACCCCACTAACCTCTTGTATTTTTGGTAAGAAATCTGAAGCTTGTTCTGCTGGAAATCTTCTAATCATTTTACTAGTTTCAGAATCTATAACTGAAACATAAAAAATATTATCTGAATCTACACCAAACTTTAGGTTTGTTCCCATAGGCTCAACAGCTTTATTTAGCTCATCAACTAAACTCTCAACATCCTCTTTGGAGTTTATAGTTTGAGGATTTACACTCTCCTGCTCAACTTCTAAAGGTTTACTCTCAGGTTTAACAACTTTTGCTGTTTCATTCATATCTATTTGAGTTTGCTGTCTCATCACATTGGATACATCTTCCATCACTAACTCCTTTATATAATTATTGAATATTATATCGACTATAAAATTAAATTTTTAAATTTTTAGTAGAAAATTGAGAAAAAATATGGTATAAAATCAAAATATATAGTTAGATAATGATAAAATTAAGTTATTTAGTTATATACTTATATTTGATTTTATTAAGATAATAGCACTAAACAAAGATATAAAGTAATTTTTAAGATGATACAAAAATAATATATTGAGGATACCTGTAATGATTGATGAAGAGTTAAAAGCCTATTTTGAAAAAAATTTACCAACCCCCTCCCTAATCTTTCAATGGACAGATAAAGATAATGAAAAACTTTTTAAGTTTATAGAAGATAATTTTCCTGAAGATTTTTTAAAAGATAAATTAAACCTACTACAAATAAAACAAGCTCTTAAAGATCACTTTGAACCTATTGGATATATATTATTTGCCTATAAAAACAAAAAAATCAGATTAAAAATCTTTCCTTATACTGTTGAACCACAAGATAGTATAAATTTAGATGCTATTGTTGATATTATCTTTAAAAATGATGATTTAATCGAGTATGACTATAAAGATGTAAAAAATCAAATACTAGTTAAAAAAGCACTAATACATAAAATTCATCACTATTTAATCGATGCTGAAGATGAAAATGTAAATAAAAAAGAGTTAATCAAACACGCTATTAGGATAGCTCTTGACTTAGAAGAAACAGATATTATAATCCATAAACAGGGGCATATCTTCGTTAAAATAATTCATGAAAAAGAGGTGATTAAGAATGTTGAAAGTAAAATTGCCAAAATGTACAATAGTATCGATGAAGATGAGCTTTTAGAGTTTGATATAGAGTTTTTTTCAGATGAACAAAATAAGGACTTTTTAAAGATAGTTGCTGAAAAGTTTGTTCAAAAATATTTAATAGATAAAAAAATATCTAATGATGTTTATGAAAATAATGGCTTTGAGTATATACAAAAAATTATTTTTGATGAGATTACATATCTATATGAAGATGATGATGACGATGAATTTTTTAAAGGTTTTGCTGGATTCACTTTTAGAAGATATTTTAGAGATATTTATGATTATATAGCAGATATTATACTAGAAGAGGTTGCTTTATCTAATGTTCAAATATCTGAATTTTTAGATTATTACTCATTAAATGCTATTGTGGTAGATGGTAAAAAGTATAGAGTTCCAACACTAGATGCTGGAAATGGTCTAAAATGGAGCGTCGTATCTATGCTCTCTATCGCTAGAATATATACAAAAACAAAAGCAAATATAGAAAAGTTAGAAAATGATTTGATGGATATTGATGATAAAATTGAAGAATTATATATAGATGATATGTCCCCAAGAGAGTATCAAAACTCGTTAATTAACCAAAGAAAAGAGATAGAAGATGTGATGGAAGAGGAGAACAAAGAGCTAGAAAAATGTTACGATTCTCTTAAGCTTTCAAAAGATCCTAAAGAGAGAAAAATGTTAAATCAGGAGATTATAAATATAAAAATATATTTAGAAGAGTTGGTTGAAGACAAAAATATTTTAGCAGAAGATATGCTAGATCCTGAAATAATTGAACAATACTACACCCTTGAAGATGATGCTGATTATATTATGTCAAAACTCAAAAGGGAAAAGAAAATACTAAAACAAAATGAAGAGACTTATGTATCTATAAAACATGCGATTATAAGTGCCTTAATCTCTAAAAAACAACTAATATAATTTGAGTAGAAAATGAATTTAGAACAATACAAACAAGCAGTAGATAAGTTAAACCTCTACTCATACCACTACTATGTCTTAGATGACCCCATAACAACAGATGAAGTTTATGACAAACTATATCACGAAGTTTTATCTTTTGAAGAGAATAATTCAAATGAAATTTTAAAAAATTCACCAACTCAAAGGGTTGGTGATAGTGTAAGTGATGGTTTTGTAAAAGCTTCTCACCTTAGCCGTATGTGGAGTTTGGAAGATATTTTCGATTCTGATGGTTTAGAAAAATGGTTAACTAAAACTTATAAACTAAACTCAAACATCTCGTTTTATTGTGAACCAAAATTTGATGGTGCTAGTTTAAACCTTATCTATAAAAATGGTGAACTATACCAAGGAATCACTAGAGGTGATGGTAGTATAGGTGAGTTGATTACTCAAAATGTTAAAACCATAAAATCGATTCCTTTGTCGATAGAGCATAAAGATACGATTGAGATTCGTGGTGAAGTTGTGATTTTTAAAGATGAGTTTGAGAAGATAAATGAGACTAGAATCAAAAACAATGAGCCTATATTTGCCAACCCTAGAAATGCTGCTGCTGGTAGTTTAAGACAACTAGATTCTAAAATAACAGCCTCAAGAAATTTAGTTTTTTTACCTTATGGTGTTGGTGAAAATAGTTTAGACCATAAACTTTTGAGTAAAAAAATGGAGTATATCTACTCTTTAGGTTTTAGAAAACCACCTATAAATGGTGTTTGTAAAGATGCTAAAGAGATACAAGATATATATGACATTATGAATACTAACCGTGATAGCTACGATATGATGCTAGATGGTATGGTTATAAAAGTAGATGAGATAGCTTCCCAAATAGATATGGGTTACACAGTAAAAGTTCCTAGATTTGCTGTTGCTTATAAATTTCCTGCTGTTGAAAAAATCACAACTGTAAAAGAGATTATTCTTCAAGTTGGAAGAACTGGAGCTGTTACCCCAGTAGCAATAGTTGAACCAACAGAGATAGATGGTGCTGTTGTGGAGAGAGCGACACTACACAATTTTGATGAGATTGATAGAAAAGATATTCGCCTAAACGATAAAGTTATCATTTTAAGAAGTGGTGATGTGATTCCAAAAATCATAAAAGTTTTAACCGATGAAAGAGATGGGAGCGAAGTTGAGTTTAAAAGACCATCAACCTGCCCTGTTTGTAGTAGTGAACTTTTAGATGAGGGTGTACTTTTAAAATGTCAAAACCTATCTTGTGAAGCTAGAGTTGTAAACTCCATAATCTACTTCGCTTCAAAACCTTGTTTAAATATAGATGGTTTAGGGATTAAAATAGTTGAAGTACTGTTTAGTTCTGGTTTAGTTAAAAATATCATTGATCTATTTGATTTAACTTTAGAAAAACTTTTAACACTAGATGGCTTTAAAGAGAAAAAGTCTCAAAATCTTTTAGATTCTTTAGAGAAAGCTAAGGGTAAAGAGTATTGGAGATTTCTTAACTCTTTAGGGATTGAACATATTGGTGAAGTTGCTTCTAAAACTTTAAGTGAAAAATTTGGTTCAAAATTTAAAGATGCTACTAAAGATGAGATTATCGCTTGTGATGGTATCGGTGAGGAGATGGCTGAATCTCTTTTAGAGTTTGTTCGTGTAAATGAAGAGACTATAAAAGAGTTAGAAAAGATTTTACAACCCCTAGAGCCTATACAAAAAGCTGAAGCACAAGAGAATATATTTAAAAATAAAACTGTTGTTTTAACAGGAACTATGAGTCAATCTCGTGGTGCTATAAAAGAGATGTTAGAATCGTTAGGTGCTAAAGTTTCAGGTTCAGTATCTAAAAAAACAGACTTTTTAATCTATGGTGAAGATGCTGGTAGTAAGTATGATAAAGCTATGAAGTTAGATGTGAAATGTTTAGATGAAGATGAGATGAAAGAGCTTTTAGAGAGTGATAATTTATGAAGTTTTTATTAATCTTTTTTTTACTTATAGGTTCACTTTTAGCAGATAGAGATGGTGGACCTTACTTGGGGTTTGGATATGGAACTTCTATATATAATGATGATGGTTTAAACCAAAAACTTATAGAAGAAGATTCAAATAGTATGATTTTTTACGCTGGTGCTTATATCAATAAACATCTCTCTGTTGAATTAGGATATATCGATTTCAACACTAATGGTAGTAATTTTATAGCTTTAAACGATTCTATTAACAACATATCTATATCAACAACAACCATAAGTACCCTAGCCCATTATCAGTTTTTCAATGATAAACTAGATTTTTATGGTAAATTTGGAGCTGGTGAATTAAACCAAAGTGGAATCAAAACTGAGGGTTTTACACTTGTTTATGGTGTTGGTGCTGGATATAGATTCAACAAATCTATCGGTGTAAAAATCGCTTATGATAACTATCAGTTTAATTATGATGAGAACTCTGATGATGTTGCTGATTATAGGATGAAAATAGATTCTTTTTATGCTGCGATAGAGGTACAGTTTTGATGAGATTAGATAACTACTTAGTTGAGTTTTTATTAGTAGATAGTAGAACAAAAGCTCAAACACTTATAAAAGATTCTAAAGTTAGTGTAAATTCAAAAGTGATTAAAAAAAGTGCTTTTAAAGTTGATGTAGATAAAGATGAGATAGTTTTAGCACAACATGACAACTATGTATCAAGAGCAGCATATAAACTAAAAGCATTTTTAGATGAGTTAAACCTAGATATTAAAGGTTTCATATCTTTAGATATAGGTTCATCAACTGGTGGCTTTACCCAAATTCTTTTAGAAAATGGTGTCAAAGAGGTTTATGCTGTTGATGTTGGTAGAGATCAGCTACATAGATCCCTCAGGGAAGATTCTCGTGTAAAAAGTTTTGAGAGTTGCGATATTAGAAAATTTGAATCTGATAAAGAGTTTGATATAGTTGTAAGTGATGTATCATTTATATCTCTACACTATATACTAGATGATGTAGATAGATTAGCAAAAGATAAAATTATTTTACTTTTTAAACCACAGTTTGAAGTTGGTAAAGATGTAAAAAGAGATAATCATGGTGTTGTTTTAGATGAAAAAGCTATAAAAAATGCTATGGAAAGATTTGAAAAAAGCACTAAAGATAGAAAATGGATTTTAAAACAAAAATCACCATCTACA
>Ga0256837_1000799_pt1 | contig 24423 bp, 17 predicted proteins | sample 4562384metaG_FD_185976 | JGI IMG/M metagenome (GOLD analysis project Ga0256837, IMG submission 185976) | Hydrothermal vent microbial communities from Guaymas Basin, Mexico - 4561-384 | ecosystem: Environmental > Aquatic > Marine > Hydrothermal vents | place: Mexico: Guaymas Basin | collected...
AACTCTTGAAAAATAATTTAATAGATACTTATCAGTTCCTCCACCATTTGTAAACATAAGATTCTCAATATCTGGATAAGAAGTAGTAAAATTAATATCATTATATTCAAGTAATATTACTAATAATGGTAAGTTTGTATCAACATCATCTAAGATATTTACCCTTATGTTATAATAACTGCTATTTATCTCATTTGTAGCACTAATATTTAGATCGTAAAAATTTTGATTGTTGCTATCATATTTTAGATTTCCTTTTTGATTTGCTAATCCAGATAATTTTAAATAACCATAATATTTACCTGTTCCATCATCTAAAATAGGTGTACTATCAAGAGTAAAGTTACCATCATTTCCATCTACAATAGAAAAACTATCTATACTTTGTTCATCAACTTCACTACTATTTATATCTAATCTTACTAAAATAGTATCTCCATCAGTATTTTCATGTACATTTATAACAGTTGGTGCATATATTTTTGGAGCTTTTTCTATAATATTATTAATATTAATATCAAAAGTTATAGGATTGCTATAGTGTTTAGTAGTATTTCCATCCCATGGCCACATATTATAAGCATCAATATTAAGTGTATATTTTGTTTTTGTTTCCCAATCTAAAGATGAGTTTAGTTCAAGTAATCCAGTATCAGAAATAATAAAAGTTCCATCACCACCACTTACTATTCTAAAACCATCTATTTTATTAGAATCAAAATTTGTACCATTTATATCAACTTGATATGACCATGATGTTATATTTTCATCTAGATACTGTTTTGGTATAGATTCTATTATAGGTGGATTATCAATTACATTAGTAATATTAATATCTAATACCAAAACATTACTATTGTTTAAGCTATTATCCCACCAAGTATTTTTAGCAATAATATCAACTTTTACATTAGTAATACTATCATTATTTAAAGTTTCTGTGTAGTCATTTAGAAGTTGTCTTGATGTATACACTCTACCAGATGTAGAATCTATTACAAAAGGGGTGTTAGATGTTAATATAGAATATGATGTAGTTTGATTTTGATCATATATTGTTCCATTTGTATCAATAGTTGCAACAGTAACATTAGCATCTGTACTTTCTGGAAGTACATTTGTTTTAGAAGTAAATGTAATTAATGGAGCATTATCAATTAAATTTTCAATATTAATTGTTAAATTAACATCATCACTATGTGTTGATCCATCCCACCATGTATTTGTAGCTCTTATTGTTAAAGTATATTGCTTTTTTGTTTCAAAATCTAATGTATCCCCAACGGTACTTATTTGACCACTTATATTATTAATATTAAAATGACCATCTGCACCATCAATTATTGAAAAACTCATACTTAAATCTTTATCACATAATGGTATATTTTTATTTATACTTGTAATTGTGTAAATACTTGGATTGTTATGCTCTTTTATACTTACATTAGCTGGATCAATTAAAGTAGGTTTTGTATCTATTTTATTTAATACATTTATAGTTAATGTTGTATCAATTTTATTATATGGAATTAATGGATCTCCATTTTCATCAGTTACTATTGTACCATTTTTATCTATAGTATCAATATGATTTTTATCATAAGTATTGTTATTTTCTATACTAATATTTAGATCTAAGTTATGTGGTACATTTTTCTCAAAGTCGAAAAAATCATCACTAGCATCTTTAATAATAAGTTCACCAGTAGTACTATTTAGATCAAATAGATTTGTATAGTTATTTAATGTATATTTAACAGGATATTCATTATCTGGAGCATCCTCGATACTTTTTAAAGTAGAACTTAAATCATAAACAAAAGTTTTACTTATATTTGTCTCAAGTATATCTTTTGTATAATTATTATTTGTAAGTGCAGGCGGATTATCAAGTAGATTTATAAGTTTAACATTTAATTCAACATCTGTATTATTACCAGCTTCGTCTATTGTTCTTACCACTACTCTATAACTTCTTTGATCTTCTTCAAAGTTTGGATCAACTTTAAATGTAACAAATCCACTAGTATCTATTTGAAAAAGTGTATAATCAACACTTCTATTATCTTCACTGTAGTTTAATATACTATAGTTTATATCAGATATATCTGTAACATTTACATCTAGTACAAGTCTTTGCTCTTCTGTTACACTTTTATATATTACATTTTGATTTGCATAAGGTGGTATATCATCTTTTAATATATCAAGATGTAGATAATCTGAGTTATGAAAATTACTATCTTGTAATCTTATATAGTAATGAAAATGTGTAATTGAAGAGTCATTAAAATCTAAATTTATTGTAGCTTTTCTATTTGTACCTATTGTTGTATTATAATCAATAAAATTTAAATTTGACTCATTTCCATCACTATTAAATGCTACAAAAATTTTTGCCCCAATTTCTCCATTAACTTCAAAATCTTTATTTTTTGTATATTGATTATTTATAAAGGTTATAGGGTTTGTTAAATATGGTTTAGCAGGAGCAACAGTATCTAAATTTTCATCTACATAAGTTCGTAATGTTTCTTCAAAGTGAGATACAGCAGCAACACTAGTTATTAATTTTCTATTAGGGTAAACTTTTGTTATAGTATTTTGAAGCATTGTTTCATTTATATCTGCACTTGTTAAATCAAGTGAATTAGTAGATGAATTATTTAAAATATCTCTCGTAGTTTTAGATATAGTAATACCATTTACAGTATTGTTATCTTCATCTAAAGTTTGTAAAAATCTTAATATATTTACCACTTTAGAGTTGTTTGAATCAGTAGTATAGGTATCTATTAGATTTGTAGGATATATTTTTAAATCAGGTGTTAAATATGAAGAAGATATCTTTCCTAAGTATATTTTACCTATAAAAAATGTTAAATCACAATTTTCTTGATAATAAAAACTACCTTGATTAGAATTAGCTTCACCAGTAACTCCTACTAGATTATTACATTTATATTCTACTCCATTTATAGCAGTATCATATAAATATGCTACTTTAGTATTTGAATCAACTTTTGTAGTAGTAGTTGATTCTGTACATGCAGTTAAAAAAATAACTATAAATATACTAAGTAAATACTTCATCTATATCTCACTTAAATCCTTCAATGTAGCAATATTAGCAGCTAGTTTATTATTTACTTCTAAGTATTCTAACTCATGAATACTATCTGCTACTATTCCAGCACCTGCTTGAAATATTATTTTATTATCTTTTATTAAAGATGTTCTAATAGTAATAGCACTATCCATATTTCCATCAAATCCAAAATAAGCTACACTTCCAGAATAAAAAGTTCTTTTTAAACCTTCAAATTGGGCTATAATTTCCATAGCTCGAACCTTTGGAGCTCCTGTCATAGTACCAGCAGTAAATGTTGAAGCAAATAGATCAAACATATCTTTATCATCAGCTAATGTAGCTTCTACATCAGATACAAGATGCATCACATGTGAATATTTTTCAACTCTCATTTGATCTGTAACTTCAACAGTTCCAGTTTTAGCAACTCTTCCAACATCATTTCTACCTAAATCTATAAGCATAACATGTTCAGCAACCTCTTTTGGATCGTTTATTAATTCCTCTTCCATTTGAGTATCTTTAATAGCAGTTTTACCTCTTTTTCTAGTTCCTGCTATTGGTCTTAGAAGTATCTTATTATCAGTTAGTCTTACCATAACTTCAGGAGATGATCCAGCTATTTGAAAATCTTCATACTCTAATAAAAATAGATATGGGCTAGGATTTTTACTTCTTAATGCTCTATAAAAACTAAGTGGATCTATATTTACACCTTGTGTGTATCTATTTGTCATAAGAACTTGAAATACATCACCATTTCTAATCATCTGTTTTGATCTATCTACCATATCAAAGAATTTTTCTTTACTATGTTCAAATGAACCTTCATCTAGTAGTACAGCCTTTTTTAATGGTGTATGGTTGTATGGTTCATTTAATTTTTTCTCAATAATATCAATATAAGAAGAATATTCTTTCATAGATGTTACAATAGTTAAATGAGATGTTTTATGTGAATATACAAGCACCATCTTAGGTCTTAAAAGATCTAAATCATCGATATTTATGTCATCTTTTAAGTTATTCATAGATTTTTTAAGTCTTGGTTCAAATTGTTTTACCATATCGTAAGATATATTTCCAATAAAACCATCAATAAGTCCAACACCTAGCTCTTCACTTTTCTTTTTGTATAAATCAAAATCAATTTTAGAGTAATACTCTTTTAAAAACTCAAAAGGATTATCTTGAATTTGAACTTTTTCTTTGTTTTCATTTATATAAAAAGAACCACCATCGTTTCTTATAATTCTTTCTCTATCACCTATAATTATATATGAAAAATTACCATCACTACTATTAACAACAGATTCAAAAAGAAATGTTATCTCATCTTGGAAAATATCTTTTACTTTTTGGTAGATTGATACAGGTGTAAACTCATCTAGAAATATATTTTTAGTATAAAATGTCATTATTTAAACCTTATTATATAAGCTTTATTATTTTTACTTACTTGTCTAGTTTTATTTAAATATTTTAAGGCTTGAGTACGTGATCTATAAGGTCCTACTAAAAGTTTGATATATTTTTTACCATTAATAGTCATCTTATGTAGTTTGTAGTTTAAGTTTTCTTTTTGTAGTTTAGATAAAAGTTTTTTATTAGGAACTTTACTAAAAGCACCAATTTGTATAAAATAACCATGTATTTTAGAACTAGAAACTTTAACAGATGGTTTATACTCATCTTTTAGTACTATGTTTTTGTATGGATTTACTAGTTTTTTCTTAACTTCTTTTTTCTCTATTGGTTTAGGTTTTACAATATCTTTTTTTACAGTTTGTTCTTGTTGATTTATCTCAAATATATTATTTTGTAACTCTTTGTTTTTTACATTCTCTTCTTTAGCAGCTTTTAATGCAGCTTCTTCATTTTCTTTGTTTGTTTGAATAGTTTGTATATCAAGAGCTTTGTTTATCATATCATTTGAAGTAGTATCATTTACTACATCATCATTTTGTTTTGTAGATATTATCTCTTCAGTTGTTTCTGTTTGAATAAAAGTGTTGTCATCTAAGTTGCTTTTTGTATCATCACCAGAGATAAGTCGAATAATTATTATAGTTATTAAAAATAATAAAATAAATGCAAAACCTAAAACAATATAGTTTTGTTTATTACCTTTATTTTCTTCTAGTTTGATATCATCTAATTCATTATCTTCAAAAGAATTATCAAGGTTATTAGAGTTTAGAATCACAGATTGCTCCTTTTGTTTTTCTAGTTTTAATCTTTCTTCTTCTAATTTTGTTTTTTGTCTTTCTATTTCTAGATTTTTTACAAAATCTTCCCCTCTAACTTCCATGAAAATCCTTTTATTTAGTTATTAATATGTACTTTGTGTATAAATTACAAACTTTCTTGCAAGAGTTTTTAACTCTTCTTTGATTTGTTTGTGTAGTTCTTCATTATTTATATCATCTAAAACATCACAAATTTTACCTGCAATTATCTTAAACTCTTCAACACCCATACCTCTAGCAGTAAGTGCTGGTGATCCAATTCTAATTCCAGAAGTTACAAATGGACTTCTAGTTTCACCTGGAACTGTATTTTTATTTACTGTAATTCCTGCATTTCCAAGTGCTGCATCAGCATCTTTTCCTGAGAAATCTTTATTTAAGAAACTAACTAATACTAAGTGGTTATCTGTACCATCAGAAACAATATCATAACCTCTAGACATCATAACTTCAGCTAAAACACTAGCATTTTCTTTTACTTGCTTAGCATACTCTTTCCATGAAGGATCTAAGATCTCTTTAAATGCAACAGCTTTAGCAGCAATAACATGTACAAGTGGTCCGCCTTGAATTCCTGGGAAGATTGCAGAGTTTATTTTCTTAGCGATATCTTCATCATTTGTCATGATCATTCCACCTCTTGGACCTCTTAAAGTCTTATGAGTTGTAGTTGTAACTACATCAGCATAAGGGAATGGGCTAGGGTGTTCACCAGCTGCTACAAGTCCAGCAATATGTGCGATATCTGCAAATAAAATTGCTCCAACTTCATCAGCTATTTCTCTAAATTTTTTAAAGTCTATCTCTCTCGCATAAGCACTAGCACCACAAACAATAATTTTTGGTTGTACTATTTTTGCTATATCCATAACTCTATCATAATTGATTCTACCATCAAGCTCAACACCATAAGTAAAACTAGAGTAGTTCTTACCAGAAAAACTAGGTTTAGATCCATGAGTTAAGTGTCCACCATGAGATAGATCCATACCAAGAATTTTTTCTCCAGCTTTAATAAGTCCTGCATAAACAGCACCATTTGCTTGAGATCCTGAGTGTGGTTGAACATTTGCAAATTTACATCCAAATATTTCACATGCTCTATCAATTGCTAATTGCTCTGCTTGATCTGCAAACTCACATCCACCATAATATCTTTTATAAGGATAACCTTCTGCATATTTGTTTGTAAATACAGATCCCATTGCTTCCATAACAGCTGGAGATGTGAAGTTTTCACTAGCAATCATCTCTAAGTGATCAGTTTGTCTTTCTAACTCATTTTCTACCATTGCAAAAATTTCAGCATCTGCTGTTTTTAAGTTGTCGTTTTTAATAAAATTCATATTTTTCCTTTTTTAATTATTTTAGTTTATTTTTCTTCTTCAATACTATGTAGATCAATCTCTTCATGGATTGGTTTCATAGCAGGGAATAACAATACATCTCTAATACTATGTTGATTTGTAAGCATCATTACAAGTCTATCCATACCAATACCTTGACCAGCTGTTGGAGCCATACCATAAGATAGTGCATTTACAAAATCTCTATCCATCTCATGTGCTTCATCATCACCAGCATCTTTAGCATCCATTTGACCCTCAAATCTACTTAATTGATCTAGTGGATCATTAAGCTCAGAGAATGCATTTGCTATCTCTTTACCTGCAATAAATAGCTCAAATCTTTCAGTGATATCTTTTTGCTCATCATTTCTTCTAGCAAGTGGAGATATCTCAACTGGATAATCAGTAATAAATGTAGGATTGATAAGTTTTGCTTCAACATATTCATCAAATAGTTCACCTTGAAGTTGTCCAAGATTCATTTTATCATTTACATCTACTTTATTTTCTCTTAAATAAGCAATAATTTTTTCTTTGTCGTTACAAACATCAGCAGGAACTCCACCAATTTTTGTAAGTGAATCAATAAGACCAATTTCTGTAAAATCAGAAAAATCGATCTCTAAGTCACCATAAGGTAATCTAGTAGGTAGATCTAAATGTTCAAATAGGTATTCAAAATACTCTTTTGTAATATTTATTAGATCTCTATATGTTTTATAAGCCCAATAAAATTCAATAGATGTAAATTCAGGATTGTGTGTAGCATCCATACCTTCGTTTCTGAAGTTTCTATTGATCTCAAATACAGCTTCAAATCCACCAACAATAAGTCTTTTTAGATAAAGTTCTGGAGCAATTCTTAAGTATCTATCTACATCTAAAGCGTTGTGATATGTTACAAATGGTTTTGCATTAGCTCCACCTGCAATTGGGTGCATCATTGGAGTTTCTACTTCTAAGAAACCTTTATCTTCAAAAAATCTTCTTGTAAGAGAGATAACTTTTGATCTAATATGGAAAGTTTTTCTAACTTCTGAGTTCATAATAAGGTCTAAATATCTTTGTCTATATCTTAACTCTTTATCTTGAATACCATGATATTTTTCAGGAAGAGGAGAGATCGCTTTTGTAAGTACTTTTACATTATCTGCATGAAGTGAAAGCTCACCTTTACCAGTTACAAAAGGGTATCCCGAAATTTCAACAATATCACCAACTTCAATTAGCTTTTTAAATACATTGTTATAGAAACCTTCAGCAAGATTATCTCTTGCTACATAAATTTGCAACATTCCAGATTCATCTTCTATTTTGATAAAACTAGCTTTACCCATAAGTCTATAAAACTTAATTCTACCAGCAACTATATAGTGTCTATTTTCATCTCTTCTGTTATCTTCATCTCTTTTTAAAAGATCAGAGTTTACATTTAGAAACTTTTCTATAGTTGTATTTCTATTTGAATCATTTGAATAAGGGTTAATACCCATCTCTTGTAGTTTATTTGCTTTTTCTATTCTTTGTTGTATATATTTATTTTGAAACAATTTGTTTTATCCTTCTAATTTTATTTATTGACAATCTTTGCATAATCCATAGATTTGCATTGAATGATCAGTTATAGTAAATCCATTTTTACTAGCTATATCTTCTTGTTTTTTTTCGATATCATTATCTAAAAACTCAACAATCTTCCCACATGATGTACATATAAGATGATCGTGGTGTTCTTTTTGATTTCCTTCATATTTCTTTCCATCACTTCCAAATGATATAGAAGAGATTAAATTTACCTCTTCTAGAAAATTTAGAGTTCTATATATAGTTGCTATTCCTATATTTTGTTCTGGGTACTCTTTTTGTATAATACTATGTATCTCTTCAGCATTAAGGTGATCATCAAGATTAACTAGTATTTGTAAAATAATAGCTCTTTGTTCAGTATATTTCATACCTTTTTGCTTGATAATAGCTTTTAGATCATTTATTATATTTTCTTTTGTCATACTTATTTACTTGTATTTGTATCTTTTATTTCTTCTATAGTTTCTTGAGTTGTTTTTACAACATCGTCTATATTTTTTTCAATATCTTTTTGAACTTCTACTGGATCGATTTTGATTATAACTTCACCAGCTTGTTTAAGAAGTGGATACATAATACTATTTTTAGTATTTTCTTGAAGTTTTGCATTTATAATTTGTATTTGAGATACTGCAAATACAATAATCGCTAAAATAAAAAATACTTTCCCTGCACCAAATACAAAACCTAAAAGTCTATCAAATATACCAAGACCAGAAGCTGCAAATATTTTACTAACTAATCCACCTAAAATATATGCAACAATCCAAATAACAACTAAAGTTATAACAAAACCAACTAGCATAAGAGTATTATTTCCATCTATTGGTAATAAATTATCAGATATTAAATGTCCAGTAAATTCTGCATTTCTTGAAGCTATATATACTCCAGCTACTAAGCCAATAAGAGCAAATATCTCTTTTACAAATCCTCTAAATAATCCTTTTAGTCCTAACATTACAATTAGTGCTATAACAATTACATCAAAATAATTAATATTTTCCAAATTTTATCCTATGTTTTAATAAGTGGCATAATACCATAATATTTCATAAAATTTTATTACATAGTTATTATTTAATTACATTGTATTTTTTAAAGCGACTATATATAATATTTTTGATAGAATAACTTTATGATAAATAGAATAAAAACAAAAAAAATATATGTAGGTGATGTAGCTATTGGTGGAGATGCTCCAATCTCTGTTCAATCTATGACATTTACTCAAACAGCAGATGTAGCTGCAACTGTTGAGCAAATAAGACAGCTTCATTTTGCAGGGGCAGATATAGTAAGAGTTGCAGTTCCAGATATGGAAGCAGCAAATGCTCTAAAAGCTATAAAAGAACAAACATCTCTACCAATAGTAGCTGATATACATTTTAATTATAAATTAGCTATAAAAGCAGCCCAGGTTGTTGATTGTATTAGATTTAATCCAGGAAATATTGGAGAACAAAATCGTATAAAAGAGATAACAAAAGTTTGTAAACAAAGAAATATACCTGTAAGAATAGGGGTAAATTGTGGATCATTAGAGTCAAAATTTGAAGATAAATATGGTCAAACAGCAAAAGGTATGGTTGAATCAGCAATTTATAATATAAAATTTCTTGAAGATTTAGATTTTACAGATATTAAAATATCTTTAAAAGCTAGTGATGTACAAAGAACAGTAGAAGCATATAGAATGTTAAGACCATTAAATGAGTATCCTTTTCATTTAGGTGTAACTGAAGCAGGAACATTATTTCATAGTACTATTAAATCATCTATTGGATTAGGGTCATTACTACTTGATGGAATAGGGGATACTATGCGTATTTCTATAACTGGTGAGCTAGAAAAAGAGATAGAAGTAGGTAGAGCAATTTTAAAAGATTGTGGAATAGTAAAAGAGGGATTAAATATAATCTCATGTCCTACTTGTGGAAGACTTGAAGCTGATCTTGTAGATGCAGTTGCAAAAGTAGAAGAAGCAACAGCTCATATAAAAACACCACTTGATGTTTCAGTTATGGGATGTGTTGTAAACGCTTTAGGTGAAGCTAAAAGTGCAGATGTGGCAATAGCATATGGAAAAGGTGCTGGACTTATTATAAAAAAAGGTGAAATAATAGCAAGGCTTGATGAAAAAAATCTATTAAGTAGATTTTTAGAAGAGGTTGAAAAAGAAGCTAAAATTCAAGAAGAGTTAAATTAAATAAATAGTATATATATTTTTTTAAATAAAAATAAGCTTTTTATAGTATAGTTCGCTTATTACAAAAGATACAAAGGAATTAATTATGGAATGTGAGTTTCCCACAATAAATAGTGATAAATCAAAAATGAAAGAGATTTTTGATAATACAAAAACAATAGCAATAATTGGTTGTAGTCCTGATGAGACAAAAGCTAGTAATATGGTTGCAAAATATTTAATAGATCATGGTTTTACTGTATATCCTGTATATCCAAAAGAGGATACAATACTAGGTCAAAAAGTATATAGATCTCTTTTAGATATTCCTGGTAAACTTGACATGGTTGATATTTTTAGAAAGCCTAAAGTTATTGCAGAGGTTGTTGATGATTGTATTAAAAGAGGAGATGTATATTGTGTTTGGTCGCAATTAGGTCTTGTTAATAATGCTGCTATGCAAAAAGCAAAAGAAGCAGGTATGGAAGTAGTACAAAATCATTGTACTAAAATAGAACACAGAAACTTATAAAGATTCAGGAAGTACACAAGTTGGATTTGCTGCAAGTATAAGATTTGCAACACATCCACTTACTCCATCTTTTCTGTTACTTAGGCTTATTTTAGCACCTAAAGAATCAGCAGCACTTTTTGCTAAAAACAATCCAAGCCCAGCACCTGGTTTATTTCCTACTCTTTTAAATGGTGCAAAAAGATCAACACTTTCATCTATACCATCACCTTCATCAATAACTTCAATAGATATCATATCATCAACTTTATATGAAGCAATAGTAATTGTAGAGTTTTCTTTTGTAAACTTAATCGCATTTTGTACAAAGTTTTGAAGTATTTGATTTAATAGGGTAGTTTGAATAAGAATTGTAAAGCTATCTATTGTACAACAATTTCTTATAGTAATATTTTTTTCACTTGTAAGTAAAGAATAGTTTGCTATTTTTTCTTCTAAAAACTTAACAATATCAATCTCCACAGGTTTTTCAAACTGTGCACCTTCTTGTCTTCCCATATCAAGAATAGAGCTTATCATATTATTCATACCATTTATTTCAGATATAGTTAGTTTTAAAGTCTCTTTATATTTTTCTATTGGTCTATCTTTTATAAGTGTTACTTCACTTTTTAGTTTCATTACTGCAAGTGGAGTTTTAAGTTCATGTGCTGCACCTATAAATAACTCTTTTTGATACTTCACATACATTTGTATCTTTTTTGTTAAGTTATTAATAGATATAGCTAAAGGTAAAAATTCAACAGGAAGTTTCTTTTCATTAATTTGAGTTAAAGTATGTTCATCCATATTTGATAATCTATTAGATAGATTAACTATAGGAAATAATAGTGTTTTAGAAACAGCTAGTGCGTAAATAATAATCATAATTAAACCACCAATACCAAGTATAAAAATATTTGAGAATATTTTTTTAAGCATTGCATCTTCAGTATTTATATTTTTAGTAAGTTTAATAAAAGAACTATTTTGACTATCAAATGGATAAAGAAGTTCTATATAATGATTTTTCTTTTTATCATAATATTGTTTTATTGATATCTCTTGAGGAGTATTTTTTTTGATTAAATCTATAGTTAAATCATCTTCAACTATTAGTTTTAATTGCTCTTTTGAATTTAGTGAATCTAGACTCACTTTATAAATAATTTGAGCTTTATTTATAAGTCTGTCTGTTATGCCTTCATATATTGTAGCTTTTGTAAACCCATAAAACATGAAAGACATAATAACAGTAAAAAGTGTAGTAGCTATAATTAGTTTTGTTGAAAACTCTTTATAAATACTTTTTTGCATAATATTAGTTTACTTCATCTACTTTTGGAGGATAACAGAATCTATATCCTCTTCTTCTTATTGTTTCAATAGTAGCAATATTTAATGGTTTATCCATTTTTTGTCTAATTTGATTAATAGCAACTTCAATTACATTTGGAGTTACTAATTCTGGTTCTTCCCAGATTGCATCAAGAAGTTGTTCTTTAGATACAATTTGATCTCTATGTCTTGCTAAGTGTGTTAATACTTCAAAAGGCTTACCTTTTAATTCAATTTCAACACCATCATATATAATTTTTTCTTCATCAGGATTAATAGCAAGGTTTTCTATACTAATTACATTTGTACCACCAAATCTTAATCTACATTCGATTCTAGCAAGTAAAATATCAAAATCAAATGGCTTTTTAATATAATCATCAGCACCAACTTTTAGTGCTTGTATTTCACTATCTTTATCATCTCTAGCACTTACAATTACAACAGCTGTTCTTGAGCTTCTATTTTTAATAAGTTTTGTAAGTTCTAATCCATCACCATCTGGTAACATCCAATCTGTTAAAACTAAATCATAGTTTCTTATATCTACAAAATATTCTGCATCTTTATAGTTTTCTGCAACATCAACTTGATAACCAAAATCTTGAAGACCTTCTTGTAGTGTTCTATTTAAAGTACTTTCATCTTCAACTATTAATATTCTCATTGGATTCCTTTTATTATTCTTTGGGTATAAAATATTATCACCCTTTAATTAAATCGAATTATAGCATAAAAGATAAGATAATTAAAGAGTTTTTAAGCTAAATTTTAAAATTCTTTATATCACTTTTCAGTTGTAATTAGATAAAATAGATAAAATTATAATAAAGGTTATATAAAATGATAAAAAAATCTATACTTAGTTTATCAGCTGCATTAGTGTTAACAACTTCAAACTTAATGGCAACAGATATACAAAAAGTTTATGCAACAGTAAACGGTAAACCAATAACAGGTGCTGATATAGCAGTTGCAATTAAAAATCCACAAGTAGATTTTGATACTCTACCAAAAGAGACTCAAAAAACTATATTAAAAGGATTAATAGAGAAGAAACTTTTAAGTGAAGTTGCTTTAAATTCAGATGTAGTAAATGATAAAGTTTATAAAACAACATTAAAAAGTACTATTGAGAATATAAAAGAAGAGCTTGCAATGCAAGTTTGGATGCAAAAAGAGCTAAAAAAGATAAAAATATCAGATAGTGAAGCAAAAAAATATTATAACTCAAATAAATCAAAATTTGTAAAACCTGTACAATTAAAAGCGAAACATATTTTAGTAGCAACTAAGAAAGAAGCTGAAGAAATTATAAAAAAATTAGAATCAAGTAAGAGTTTAAAAACTGAATTTATAAAATTGGCAAAAGAAAAATCAACAGGTCCTTCAGCTAAAAATGGTGGTGATCTTGGTTGGTTTGCTGCTAATAAGATGGTACCAGAATTTGCAAAAGCAGTTTCATCTTTAAATATTGGTTCAATTACAAATAAGCCAGTAAAAACACAGTTTGGTTACCATGTGATCTATCTTGAAGATAAAAAAGATAAATCTTCAGTATCATTTGAAAAAGTAAAAAATGATATTAAATCATATTTAGCACAAGAAAAATTTAAAAATAATGTTGATTCAGTAATTAAAAAAGAATCAAAAAAAGCAAAAATTTCGTATAAATAAGGATTAAAATGAGTATATTAAGTATAGTAAAACCAGGTGTTTTAACAGGTTCTCAAGCAAAAAAAGTATTTGATTATGCAAAAGAACATAACTTTGCAATACCTGCAGTTAATATTGTAAATACAGAAAGTATTAATGGTGTTTTAGAAGCTGCTGCAAAAGTGAATTCTCCTGTTATTTTACAATTTAGTAATGGTGGATCTACATTTTTTGCTGGAAAAGGTTGTAAAGCTAAAAATAGTTCTGTTTTAGGAGCAATTAGTGGAGCACAACATATTCATATGATGGCAGAAGCTTATGGTATTCCAGTTATTTTACATACAGACCATGCTGCTAGAAAACTTCTTCCTTGGATAGATGCATTACTTGAAGCAAGTAAGATGCACTTTGATGCAACTGGAAGACCACTTTATACATCTCATATGTTAGATCTAAGTGAAGAACCTTTAGAAGAAAATATGGATACTTGTGTTGAGTACTTCAAAAAAATGAATGAACTTGATATGATGATAGAGATAGAACTTGGAATCACTGGTGGTGAAGAAGATGGTGTAGATAATACTGATGTTGACAATTCACTATTATATACTCAACCAAGTGAAGTATTATATGCACATAACAGATTAAGTCAAGTTGGTGAAAACTTTACAATAGCTGCTTCATTTGGAAATGTACATGGTGTTTATAAACCAGGTAATGTAGTACTTACTCCAAAAATTCTTGATGATTCTCAAAAATATATTACATCTGAATTAAACTGTGGTGAAAAACCTGTAAACTTTGTATTTCATGGTGGAAGCGGAAGTACAACTGAAGAGATAAAAGAAGCTATTGGATACGGTGTTATAAAAATGAATATCGATACAGATACTCAGTGGGCATTTTGGGATGGTGTAAGAAAATTTGAAGCTAAAAATCATGATTATCTACAAGGTCAAATTGGAAATCCAGAGGGTACAGATAAACCAAATAAAAAATACTATGATCCAAGAGTTTGGTTAAGAGCAGGGCAAGAGTCACTTATAGCTAGACTTGAAGTTGCTTATGCAGATTTAAATTGTATCAATAAATTATAAAAAGTTTATTTATATAATTAAAAAGGGGTTCGCTATTTGTGAACCCCTTTTTTTATTAAATAATATATGATTAATAATCATATGCTATTTTATATTTGGGATCATCCTCTTCAAATGTACAAAATTGTTTTGCATTTGTCATTATAGATTTACACTCATCACTTAGGTGTCTTATTTTTATATTTTTACCTGCTTCTAAATACTTTTTAGTAATAGCATCAATAGCTTCAACCCCAGATATATCCATAACTCTAGCTTCTTTAAAGTCTAGTACAACATCTTTTGGATCGTGTTCAATATCAAATTGCTCATTAAATGCAGTTACACTACCAAAAAATAATGGACCATCAAATTCATATACTTTTACCCCATCATCTTCTATATGAGTTTTGGCAGTTACCTTTGCATGTTTCCAAGCAAATACAAGAGCAGAGATAATAACACCACTAATAACAGCAATAGCTAAATCTGCAACAATAGTAACAGCGGTAACTGTAACTAAAACAAAAGCATCACTTCTTGGCATTTTAGTAATTCTTGCAAAACTACTCCACTCAAATGTTCCAATAGAAACCATCCACATAATACCAACTAAAATAGCAACAGGGATTATATTTAATAGATCAGTCATAAGTGATACTAAAGATATAAGTCCAATAGCAGCAGTAATTCCAGATAATCTTCCCCAACCACCACTTGTGTAGTTAATAATACTTTGACCAATCATTGCACATCCTGGCATTGCTCCAAAAAATCCACAAGTTATATTTCCACAACCTTGAGCAATACACTCTTGGTTTGCACTACCTCTTTTTCCTGAGATTTCATCTAATACACTTAAAGTTAAAAGTGATTCAATAATACCAACAAGAGCAACAATAACAGCATAAGGAAGTACAAGTTTAAATGCCTCATAATCTAATATAACATCAGGCACATGAAAAGATGGTAGCATCCCTTTAAATTCAGTTAAGCTAGCTAAATCACCTACAAGTTTAGTATCTAAACCCATATAATAAACTAAAGCAGTAAAAGCAACAATAGCTATTAATCCAGATGGAATAGCTGTTGTAATTTTTGGTAATAAGTACATAATTAACATTGTCCCTATAATAATTAAGTACATAGTAGTACCTGCTCCATTTAGGAATTTTAATTGACTCATTGCAATTACAATTGCAAGCCCATTTACAAACCCATGCAGAGCAGGTGTTGGAACTAATCTTATAAATTTACCCATTTTAAATGCACCAATAGTTATTTGGATAATTCCAGCTACAACAGCTGTTAATGTGATATATTGAACTATCCCAAAGCTTAGTGCTTCACCAGTTAATCCTTGAGATATTAATATCTCTTTTGATGTAATACTAACTCCTACAAGTACAATAGCAACAGCACCAGTAGCTCCACTAATCATACCTGGTTTTCCACCCATAATAGCAGTAATAAGCCCTAGTATAAATGCAGCATATAATCCTACTATTGGACTAACTTGAGCTATAAAACTAAATGCTATTGCTTCAGGTACAAGAGCAACAGCAACAACAAGACCTGAAAGTATGTCGTTTTTAGCACTTGAACCAATAAATGTTTCTTTAAAATTTAACAATTTTATTCCTTATATATTTTCGCGATTATATCTAAAAGTTTATAAATTCATCTATTTATAAAATTATTAGATAATATAAGTTCTTAAGTGTTATACTTAACGATATAAATTAATAATTATGGATAAGATTATGAAAAAATATTTTATTTTACTATTTGTATCTCTTAGTATTTTTATTTTTAATACAGCAAATAGTATTAAAAATGAATCTTTGGAAAAATATAAAGATAATAAAACAAAAGAATCTTATTCTAAATATAAAGTCACATATAATACTCATAAAGAGTTTGCTGATATTGTATTTAATACGTTAATATATAGAGATGATATTATTAGTGCATTTGAACAAAAAAATAGAGAACTATTAAAAAATATCTTACTTCATGATTATAAAGAGTTAAAAAAATTTAATATAAAACAACTTCACTTTCACCTTAAAAACAATGTCTCTTTTTTAAGAATGCATAGACCCGATAAATATGGTGATGATCTTACAAAAATAAGACCAACAGTTGCATATGTAAATAGATACAAAAAACCAATAGATGGCTTTGAAGAGGGAAAAATATTTAATGGATTTAGATATGTATTTCCTTTATTTAATAAACAAAATATACATATAGGAAGTGTAGAGATATCTTTTAGTGCATTGTTATTTATTAAAGAGTTTTATAAAAACTATAATATGAGATCTAATTTATATATAAAAAAAGAGGTAGTTGCAGCAAAGTTATTTAAAAGTGAAAAATCAAATTATGAAGATAGTTTATTTAAAAACTATTATGAACAAAAATCAATTGTAGAATATATAAATAAAAATAATCTAAATAGTTTGAATCTAGATGAAAATATGTATGAGATTATAGAAAAAAAACTATTAAAAAATAAAAACTTTTCTATTTTTAATGATGAACAATTAATTACATTTTTATTTTTAAAAAATCCAATTACAAAAAAGAATATTGCATTTTTTACAATTACTACAAATGATAATTATAAAGTTGAACATGAAAGAAATATGTTTATTATAGTTGGATTAATTTTAACAATATTATTAATAGTTATGATTATTTTTTATAAAAGTTTGAGTTCAAATAATAAAATAAAAAATGATTTAGAAGAAAAGAAAAGAAAAAATCAACAATTAAAAGATCTTAGTAAGAAATTGAAAGATAATCTTCAAATGTATAGTGATCATATTATATACTCAAAAACAGATCTTGAAGGAAATATTATAGAAGTTTCTGATGCATTTTGTAAAATATCAGAATACTCAAGAGAAGAGTTATTGGGTAAAAAACACAATATTATTAGAAATAAAAATATGAGTGAAGAGATATATAAAAATATGTGGAAAACACTTATAAACAACCAAACTTGGAAAGGTGAAATCCAAAATATATCTAAAAATGGAAATATTTATTGGATAAGTTCTACTATATATGCAGAGTATGATTCATCTGGAGAAAAAATAGGATATATTGCAATTGCACATAATATAACAAATACAAAAAAAGTTGAACAACAACATAATAGACTTATGCAAACAGATAAACTTGTAGCTATGGGAGAGATGATAACAAATATATCTCACCAATGGAGACAACCATTATCTATTATATCTACATCCGCAACAGGTATTTTAATGCAAACAGAGATGGATAATATAAATAAAGAATTTCTTACTAAAGCAAGTAAAGCAATAAATCAAAATACTCAATTTTTATCAAAAACGATTGATGAGTTTAGAAATTATGTAAGTGTTGATGATATAGTGCAAAATGTTGAGTTAAAAGAGATAGTTGAAAAATTTAAAAATCTTATTAGTTACTCTTTAAAATTAGATAATATTAATTTTGTTTCTGATATTGAAGAGGGTTTGATTATAGAGTGCTCTAAAAATAGTCTTATTCAATGTTTAATTAACTTTTTTAATAACTCTAAAGATGCATTTGATAAAAAAGATATTAAAGATAAATTATTTATACTAAAAGCATATAAAGAAGATAATAAAATAATAATTATCATAAAAGACAATGCACATGGTATAGATGAAAAAATAATAAATAAAATATTTGAACCATATTTTACAACAAAACATCAATCACAAGGTACAGGACTTGGATTGCATATGTGTTATAAACTTATAACTGATAATATGCAAGGTATTATAGAGATAGAAAATAAAAGATTTGAATATAATAATACAACTTATATGGGAGCTTGTTTTAAAATAATATTATAAAGAATTAAAATAGGAAATAAGGCACAGCGTAAGCTTTATGTAGTAAATCTCATAAAAGCTTTTTAAGTGTATGTTTTATAAAGTATACACGGTTTTTAACACGGTTAAGAACATTTTATTAATAATTTATATTCTATGATATACGCTCCCGTATAAAGCTATTTGCATATAAATAATATTAAAATTGAGTATTATTGTTACTATATGTAACTGTATGATAAATTTGTTAATTTTTTAAATAAATATGAATAATATAAAAAAAGGACTTAATGAAAGAAAATTTCAATACTACTTTAAAATAGCTTGTAGAAGAGGTAGTAAAACAGCTTGTAAAGCATACAAATAATAATTTATATATCAATTTGTAATAATAATCATACATAAACATAAGTTTTGCTAAAATACAAAAAAATATAAAGAGAAACAATATTATATGAATAATATATTTGAGCATTTACAGCAAAATAAACCACAACTTTTAGTTGTTAGCAATGAAAAGCAAGCCGATATTGCAACATCGTGTGCATCTTATTTAGGGTATGAACCATTTGTACTTAGTGATTTTAGAGCAAACTATGGTGATGATCTGTTATCATTTAGTGCTGAGCTTAAGATTATAACTAAAGTACTTGAGCAATTTTATAAATATAAAAAACAAAATAAACTTCTAATTGCACCAATTAGAACAATAACATTTGCTCTACCAAAGTTAGAAAACTTTGAAACATTTGATATATGTTTTGGTGATACTATAATAAATATAGAAGAGTTAAAATCAAAACTATACAACTGGGGTTATATCTTTGTTGATATTGTAGAAGAAGAGGGTGAAGCTAGTTTTAGGGGAGATATAATTGATATATATCCTCTTGATGGTGAAGAATCATATCGTATATCACTTTTTGATGATGAAATAGAGAGTATTAGAAAGTTTGATGTAGAAAATCAAAAATCATTTAAAGATGAGTTAGAGTATATAACAATTGGTGCTGCTTTTTTATCTTTAAATGATGAAAAACTTCAAGAGTTAAATAATAAAATAGAACAATCAAATAGTGATGCTTTTGTAAAAGATATTCATTCATTAGGTTTTTGGTATTTAGATAATTTAGCTCAATATTATACTCAAACTTTAGATTCATCTATTACAAAAGAAGCCTTAGATGAAGTTGATGAAGTTTATATATCTAGTGAAAAAAGGATTCAAAAAGAGCAAATACTTAGACTAAATCCAGTATTGAGTTCTAGTAAATATACACAAATAGAAGTTGCAAATTATTTAGATTATTTACAACTTCATAAAGATAAAAAAATCACTATAATCTCAAGTACAGAGGGAAAAGTAAGATCTCAAGATCTACCACTACTTGCAAATAATAAATTTGTAAACTACAAAGTAAAGTATTCAAATGAAATATTAAATCTAATTAGTGATGATGAAGTTATTATATCTTTAAATAAAGAGATTAAAAAAAGAAGAAAGAAAAAGCCAAAAATAGTTGTTGATGAACTAAAAAAAGATGACTATGTCGTACATGAAACTCACGGTATTGGACAGTTTATAGGTGTTGAGCCTGTTACAATTATGGGTTCTACTATGGATTTTGTAGTTGTAAATTATCTAGGTGATGATAGACTTTTAATACCTGTACAAAATATTGATTTAATAGATAGATATGTAGCAAATTCTGGTGGAGTTGCTAGTCTTGATAAACTTGGAAAAGGAAGTTTTGCTAAACTAAAAGGTAAAGTAAAAGAGCGTCTTTTTGCAATTGCTAGTGATATAATCGCACTTGCTGCTAAAAGAGAACTTCTTGAAGGTATAAAAATAGATGTAAATAAAGAGGAGATAATCTTACTTCAAAACCAAGCTGGATTTGAATATACAAAAGATCAAAAACGAAGTGTAAAAGAGTTTTTAGGCGATATTTCTAGTGGTCTTGTTATGGATAGATTATTAAGTGGTGATGTTGGCTTTGGTAAAACAGAAGTGGCACTAAATGGTATTTTAGCAACAATAAAATCAGGATACCAAGCTATATTTATAGCACCAACTACACTTCTTGTATCTCAACATTTTGAAGGACTTAAAAAAAGATTAACACCATTTGGTATAAAGTGTGCAAAAATAGATGGAAGAACATCAGCAAAAGATAAAACAGCGATTAAAAAGCAGCTAGAGGATGGAAGTATTGATTTTGTAGTTGGAACTCATGCACTCTTAAATATAAAGTGTAAAAATTTAGCTTTAATAGTAATAGATGAAGAGCATAAATTTGGTGTTAAACAAAAGGAAAAGTTAAAAGATCTTAGAAGTGATGCTCATATTTTCTCAATGAGTGCTACTCCAATTCCTAGAACTTTAAACCTTGCACTATCAAAAATAAAAGGGATGTCTAGTCTTCTTACACCACCTAGTGAAAGATTAGGTGTGCGAAGTTTTGTAAAAGAATATGATGAAAAGCTAATAAAAGAGGTGATCCTAAGAGAAAAAAGAAGAGGGGGACAGATCTTTTATGTATATAATAATATTTCAACTATAAACAATAAAAAAGAGGAATTAAATGCAATATTACCAAATCTAAAAATAGAGATAATGCATAGTAAAATTACACCTAAAGAATCAGAACGAATTATTATCGATTTTGAAGAGGGTAAATTTGATATTCTTTTAGCAACAAGTATTATAGAATCTGGACTTCATCTTCCAAATGCAAATACTATGATAATAGATGGTGCAAATATGTTTGGTATTGCTGATCTACATCAACTAAGAGGAAGGGTAGGTAGAAGCGATAAAGAGGGTTATTGTTATTTTGTAGTTGAAGATAAAAAGAAACTAAGTAGTGATGCAGTAAAAAGACTTGTTGCACTTGAAACAAACTCTTATTTAGGAAGTGGAACAGCTTTAGCTCATCAAGATTTAGAAATAAGAGGTGGGGGAAATATAATAGGTGAAGCTCAAAGTGGTCATATAAAAAATATTGGTTATAGTTTATACCTTAAAATGCTAGAAGAAGCAATTGCAACTTTAAGTGGTGAAGTAAAAGAACAAAAACAAAGTGTAGATATTAAACTTACTATAAATGCCTTTATATCAAGTGATTGTGTTAGTGAAGACAGAATTAGACTTGAGCTTTATAGACGACTTAGTAAGTGTGAAGATAAATCTTGTGTATTTGAGATACAAGATGAGATTGAAGATAGATTTGGTAAGTTAGATATACCTACAAAACAATTTGTCGATCTAATTATTATTAAAATATTAGCTAAAGACAAAAGCATAAAAGCTATTAGTAACTACGATATGAATATATCTATTACTAAACAAAATGATGAAAAAATAATGATAAAAGCACCAAGTAAAGATGATGATGATATTATAGATTCTGTTTTAAAGTTTTTAAACTAAACTATAAACCTTGCATAAGTACATGCCAAAGATGTGAGACTTCATCTTCATCAAAACTTATAAGTGTTTTGTCTGAAAAAAGCTCATCTACTTTTAGTTTTGAAAACCCTCTTGTGTATGAACAAGAAGCATGAGCAGGAATAAATCCTCGTACAAGTGATATATCTGCTTGTATTGGATTATCACATAACAAACAATCATATGTGTCATTTAATCTACCTTCAAACTCACATAGTTTTATATAGCTTTCTATTATAGCTCTTTTATGATTTTGTTTATTCATAATATGAACCAACTCATCCAAAAGATTTATATAAAAAGAATCTAACTCCTCTACATCTTTTAAGTGGGAATAAAAAAGTTTTAAATACCTCTGCCAATGATACATTTTATCATTATTTAGTATCCAAGGAAAACCTAATTGTAAAACATCTTTTAGTCTTGGGATTGTTGATTTCATATTATATTCTAATTCAAAATCTATTTTATAGCCAATATTTATATTTGAATGTCTAGCACCGTAAAACCTATATGTTGTATATAACATATCATTAGATAATATTGTAACAATAAGATCTTCATCTCTTACATTGTTAATATTTATTATATAACCTTGCATTAAAAAAGTTTAGCTTGTTCTTGTTGATTTTCTTGTAGTAGATTAATCATCTCATCATATGATTTGCTTTTTATATAAAGTGCATTAAAATCATGCCTTGTAAGTTCCTCAAATATCTTATCATTATTAGTTATATGATCATCAATTATTTTTATTTTTGCATATGAGTAAGCTTTTTTTAAAAATGCTACTTCTAGATAGTTTATATTTATATTTTTATTTGCAAGTATAAACATATTTGATCTACCATATTCTACAATCTGATTTGATTGATTTATAAATATTGGTTTTAAATATTTGAAGTTTTTTAATCTACTTAGATCTACATTACTTATATTTAGGTATTCAATTATACTTATAAATTTATCTACATATATCATTGGAAGTTTTAGTTTATAAAAATATCTATTCTTAAAAGAGAAAGATGTCTCAAATAAAGAGTGCACTATCAAATTTTTTAGATCATAATGTACAATTTTAAATTCACTACTTGTTGGATATATTTTAGTTAAAAACTCTTTATTTGTAGATATAAGCATATCAAAATTATATTTATTGTTTATATTTTCATAATTTTGAAAAATATCATCACTCAAACACAATGTAGTAGATGAATCTTTGTAGATATTAAAAATCTCATAAGATATATCATCACAATATATAGATTTTAGTTTTTTATTGCTAAGTTCAAATCTAAGAAGTCTAATAATAGCTTCTTTTATATTATTTACTTTTATATATGCAATTTCATTATTTAATTTACTAATATCAAGATCTATATCATAAATAATAGCAAATGCACCATTATTTACAGCTTCTATTATCTCATCTTTATTTGATGAGATAAACATATCCCCATCGTTTATTTTATTTATATTTGTATGTGATTGTGTAATAAATGATATAGCAGGAGAGTTTTGTAAATCTGCCTTTACTATATCAACAATAGAGGATATTTTCATTTAGTTTTACTATCCAATATTAACTAACTTTTGTTCCAGATACTTTTTTAGTTTCAGGTCTTAATAAAGATAATCCATTTTCATCTTTAGCAGCTAAAAGCATACCTTCACTTATCATACCCATTAATTTTGCAGGTTTTAAGTTAGCAACTACACAAGCTTGAGTTCCTACTAGTTCATCTGCACTATAAAACTCTTTTATACCTGCTAAAATTTGTCTAGGTTTTTCTTCACCTACATCTACTTGAAGTTTTAAAAGTTTTTTAGATTTTGGTACTTCAACAGCTTCAACAATTGTTCCAATTTTAAGCTCAGTAGCAAAAAATTGATCAATAGTGATTAGATTATCATTATTTTCTTCTTGTTTTTTAGATTCAACTCTTGGTTTTTCAACTTTTTTCTCTACTTTTTGTACATCTGCACTTGCAAGTAAAGGCTCTTCTACTCTAGGGAAAAGTGCATCTATTTTAGTAATAGTTGTTTCACCTATTAGACCTTTATTTACTA
>Ga0256837_1000800_pt1 | contig 24397 bp, 34 predicted proteins | sample 4562384metaG_FD_185976 | JGI IMG/M metagenome (GOLD analysis project Ga0256837, IMG submission 185976) | Hydrothermal vent microbial communities from Guaymas Basin, Mexico - 4561-384 | ecosystem: Environmental > Aquatic > Marine > Hydrothermal vents | place: Mexico: Guaymas Basin | collected...
TTATTATGCAAAAGGTTATGTAGGGTTTAGTGGTAATTTTGGTGCATATTTAATGCAATTTGGTAAAGCAAAAGATAAATTTATTCCGAAAGAAATAAAAGAATTAGATACTAAATATTTATGGAAATTTTTAGAGGCTTTTGTTAGTTGCGACGGATATATAAGACCTCAAAAAGATTTTAAGGGATATAAAAACAAACCTGAATATCTTTTTTACACTTCAAGCAAGAGGTTAGCGGATGATTTAGGAGAACTTATTTTAAAATGCGGTTATCAGCCAAGTTTTTACTTACAAAAAGTGAAAGGTAAAGAAATTGAATTTAGAAATGGAAAATATACAATAAATGAAGATATTTGGGTAATAAGACTTAAAAGAAGCAAAAATGCAAATGTGAGTAATTTAGAAATTAAAGAGGTTAAGTATAATGATTTGGTTTATTGTGTAGAACTTGAAGAATATAATATTTTATGGGTTAGAAGAAACGGAAAAACTTGTTTTAGTGGTAATTGTTACTGCATTTATACGCCTTATTACAGAAAAGTAAAAGGCAAACGCAAAAAATGGAAAACGGCAGTTAAAGAGACGATGAGTAAATTTAACGAGAAAAAACAGATTGAGATACTCGGAAGCCGTGAGAAGCTTATGAGGTTTAAAAACGGGGAGGATATTGAAAAGATTTTTAACGCTATAAGACCGAAATATCCGATTAAAAAGTATGTGGATGTGTTTGGATATAATTTTAAAATGGATAGTTACAAAAAAGACTTAATAAAATTTATTGAGGAAATTAAAAGCAAAAATATAAAAAGAAACGAAGTTGTTATTGGGGAATTTGAAAAGGAAATTATAGAATTTTTACAAAAAAAAGGAATAGAAAACAATCAAGAAATATTTTTAAGTGTGAGAAGATATTTTCACATAGTAAGAGATTTCAAAAAATCAAAAAACAAAGCAATCCCTGAAAATATCATTGAAAAATTTCCTATTTATTTAGCAAATCCGTTAAAAGTATATTTTGATAATCATAAGAAACATAAAAATTTAATTTTCATTTTTGGATATGAAAAAAAATTATTCAAAATAGCAGTAAATCCATCAGGTGAAATAGTTACAGCTGGTAATGTTAATATAGGAAATTTTAAAGAAGATATTTTTGAAGAAATTGGGCGGTAAAGGTGGGAGTCGAACCCACTCTAACAGGCAAATAGCCTACCATCCCGATGTGGCCTCATTACCGCTCTAATGCTATTATATATTAATTTTTAGTTTTTTTCAAGATTCCTTAAAACTATCCTCAATCTCCTGTGAAATCTCATCAAAATTATCCACGTCAATCGTATTAAGATCGTTACTGATAATTTGAAGGGCTTTTAGTTTAAAGTATGTAGGGGAATTTACAAGCTGTTTCATTTCGCTTAATATGCCGATTTCTTTTTCGATGTCGATGATGTTGAAGTTTTTAGGGTAAAGTATATCGACGTCGTTTTTAATATTAAGATACCTGCATACAACTTCAAACGCTCTTAATTCTAAATCTTCAAGCCTGAGTGAGAAATTTGAAAGCGAGGCGTTAAGCCCCTGAAATTTAATATCAAGCGCAATGCCGCTTTCCTGTTTTTCGTTTGTAGATATATCAAAGGCGATTTTATCGATTTGTGTTTCGATGTCTTTTATTTTTTGTTGATAAATTTCCGCAGGTGCGGCAGGCGGGGCTATGTATTCGGGTTTATTAAATTCCTTGCCGTAAATTATTGCGTTGTCGGTAGAGAGTTTTACTTCAACATCGCTTGCGGTGTCGGCGTTGAGTGTTAGGATAGAAAAAGTCTGTCCCCTTAGTATTTCGTCAAGTTCGCTTTGTAGGTTGTAATGCCTCTTTGCAAGCGCGGCGATTTGCGTAAATTCTCCTGTTGCGGGGAATTCACCTGTTTCGGAGAAGATTAACACAGGGCAAACTCCGAGGTTATGATCCCCGCTTTCGATTACCTTATCGGTGTCTTCGGCGTCTAATATTTTCCAGCTTTGCTTATCGTAGTATCTTATAACTTCTTTTATATCCTGCTTTTGCATTGTGGAGTTATCTATAACATCAGAAAAAGCTACATATTCAAACTTGCCTGTGTTGTCGAGTTTAAAAGCTACAAGCCTCTCAGGCGCTATTTCGGTAAAGTAAGGCAGTGAGCGGGTCTGTATCTGTTCGGCAAGGGTTGCGGGTATGTTTTTAGGCATATCGACTAAAAGCAAATTAACGCCTCGAACTTTTGCGTGTTTTGCAAAATTAGACATAAAAACGTCTATACTGTCGCCTTTATTATTTACGTCGTCAAAAATCATTCTTATCAGGTTATTGGCGCTGTTTCGGGTAGGAGTTTGTTTAAAAAGATAACCTGTGTATCTGTTTATTTTGCTTGAAAAGATGTTTGTGTAATAGGCTATTTTTTGCCTCTCTTTATACTTTTCATCGTTTTCACGGGGGTATTTGTCTATATATTCGCCTGTTAAAAATCCTCCGCTTCCCTCATACGATTCGTTTGCAAATTCCCATATTTTTGTTGCAGTTGATAAGTCCATTAACTCTCCTTAAATATTTTGTCTATTTTTGCAAATGTTTTTTTTGCTGCTTTATGTAAAAAGTCGTCTCCTTCATAGCCCGGATGGTGAACACATTTGTTATCAAATCTGAATCTGTCGAGTTTAGAAAAAATCCTTAAATATTTTCTGTTTTTAGGACAGATTAAATGCGGTCTTGTCCCAAACAGCACGAAAGTCGCATAATTTATCCTTTTGCCTCTCCAGCTAACAAGCATATCGTCGTTTGCTATCCAAACAATGCCCGCACCGCCTTTTGTTTTCATTAAGATATTTCGGTGCAGCGTTCCTTTAATAAAATGTTTTTTAGCTTTGTTTTTTGCTTCTTTATGCACGGCTTTTGTTATGTCTTTTATCATTTGTGAAGTTTCGGTCATTTTATCCAATGTTTCGAATATTTTTTTGGTGTCGTCTATTTTAATTCGCATTGCAAAGCCCTATTATCTTAAATTTAATAATTCCGGCTTTAAGATTAACAAGCCTGTCCTCGTCTGTAATAGACGTAATAAGCTCTATTTTATAAGGTAGCTTAAAAAGCGACATTTTAGTAGTGTATTCGGCTGCAAAAAATTCCTCATACAGTTTTTCATAATCGTTTTTTGTGTTAAAAGCGATAACGATGCTTAAATGCAAATCAATCAAAGCCCCCCTGTGCTCAATCTCATCTACGATAATCCGTGCAAAAGGGCAGTTAATCGCTTTATCCGCTCCCTTTTCAAGACCGAGTTTGACTGATTTGTAGATGCTAAGGCTTTGTATAAGCTCTTTTACGTTGTGTAAGACAGGCACGATGTCAATCATTTTAACCTCTTTGTATAGTGATGTTTTTAATGTTTATAATCGAGTTGTTGTTTTTCGCGAGATTGTAGTAGTGTTCGTATTCAGAGCGGTAAATATCGTATTTTGCTTTCATTCCGTCCGCTTCGAGACTTCTTTTTGCAAGTTGCATATAAACCCTGCATTTTGTAAGCTTTTCTTTGTAATAATCATCCGCAATGTTTAGTTTATTTAATACGAAACCGTATTCTTCCGCCTCAATATTTTCAAGCTCGCTTTCGTCTATATAAGATGTTAAAAATTCGTCTTCATACGAATAAATCATTTTCCGCCTTTTTTAGTTTATTTTACTTCTTATCTATTGCGGTTTTTTCCAAAAAACAGACTTTAAAGATTTTACAATTAGCAAAACACGGGAGGTGTAAATGTTAAAAATTTTAAAAAAACTGCTTGAGGCAGGAAAAATCAGTGAAGAAGCGGCAAAAGAAATAGATGCGGATTTGAGTGTAGAACTTAAAAAGTTAAGAGACGAAGCAGCGGAGTGGAGAGTAAAGTATAAAGAGCTTAACGAAACATACGAAGAGGTTGCAAGCTCTAAAAATTCGCTTGAAGAGCAGTTAAAAAGCCTTGATGAGAGAATTGCAAAGGCAAAAGAAGAAGGAAAAGCCGAACTTGTTGCACAGCTTGAGGCTCAGAAAAAAGAAAAAGAGGAACTGACAAACAAATTGCAACAGTTGGAGTTGTCAAGTAAAACTTTACGACTTGAAAATGCCTTAAATAAAGCGTTGAGCGCTTATGAAGCAATTGACCCTGAGGTTGTAGCGGAGGTTATTAAACAAAGAGTAGATGTGATAGACGGTGAAGTTAAGTTTAAAGACGGAAGAAGCCTTGATGACGGAATTAAGGAATTTTTTGAAAGCAAGCCGCACCTTTTGAAAGCAAAAGGAAACGAAGGAAGCGGTGCTGGAAGCAACAGCGGGACAGGATTTAAGGAAGATACCTTAACAGCGCAGTTATTAAAAAAATTACAATAAGGAGCAATAAATGGCTAAAATACAATTACAAGATTTGTTTCAGGCAACTTTATGGACGAATGATGTTTTAAACGAAGCGCCTGAGCTTAAAAATATACTAAATTCGCCTTTAATTATTACAAGCCCTGATTTACAAAGCGTAGTAAACGCTGCAAATGCGGGCAGCAGGTTTGAAATGCCTTATATAGACGAGCCTGATTACACAGAGCCTGAGGCGATGGACGACAGCGATGACGAAATTACTACAAATAAACTCATTTGGGCTAATATGTTTGCGGTGCTTGGGCTTTATTCAAAAGGATACAAATATTCACATTTAGCGGCGCTTTTAACAAGAGATAGCGACCCGGCAAAAGTAATTAGAGATGTTATCGGTAATTACTGGGGTAGAGATTTACAAAGAAGAATGATTAACATTTTAGTAGGTATTTCCAAAAAAGCGGGAACTGATTTAACGCTTAATGTTAATGATACTATCGGTGCAAGTGTAATAATCGACGGTGCAAGTTTGCTTGGCGACCATCAGGACAAGTTTGAAGAGATGTTTGTGCATTCTAAAATTTATGCGGATTTGAAAAAACAAAACCTGATTGAAACATTGCCGCCAAGCGAAGAGGGAGCAAAACCTATTGAAATGTATGGAAAATATAAAGTAACGGTAAACGATTTAATGCCTGTTGAAGAAGACGCAGACGGAAACAAACACTATACATCAATTATCGCACAAAGAGGTATTTTTGCATTCGCACAGAAAAAACTCGGCGGGGATATGCCTTTGATTGAGTTAGACAGAAATCCAAGAGCCGGTAAAGGAAGCGGGAATACAACCGTTATAAGCAGACAGGGGTTTGTATTGCATCCGGTAGGCTGGAGCTGGAAAAAATCAGGAATGAGCCCGACGCTTACAGATTTAGCAAAAGACACAAACTGGGAGAAAAAATTCCAGACAAAACAACAGAGATTTGTAAAAATCGTAACCAAATAAGGAGTAAATAATGGCGGTTAACAGAAATTTTGCGGATAACTATTATATCGGCGGCGGAGAGCTTTACATAAAAATAAAAGGTGAGGATAATTTTAGGTATTTCGGGCAGACGGAAAGCGCAAGCGTAAATTTTAACGTTGAAAAAGTTGAACATCAAAACAGCGAAGGTGCTATTCTTACAACTGACTTGGAAGTTACAAAGGCGGTAAGTGCGGAAATAAGCATTCAGACAGCCGACCTTAACCCTACGGCACTTGCTCTTGCGTTCAGCGGAGAATATATCGAAACCACACAGGCAAGTGCTACGGGTGTTGAAGTTGATTTAACAAACGTTCAGGCCGGATTGGTTTATGAATTAGGCAAAAGAAAAGTTAAAAACGTTGTAGTTACATATAACGACGGAACGGAAGATGTTGCGGCGGTTGAAAACGTGGATTACAGTGTAGATTATGAATTCGGAACTATTGAAATTGCAAAAGACGGTGTGCTGGTAAACAAAGATATAAAAGTAACATTTGACAACGATGCGGTTACTGTCGGACAGTTTACGACATTAAATAAAACAAGCCAGGAAGTTGCTTTAAGATTTATTTCAAAACCTTTACATGGGAAACCGAGCAAAACGGATATTTTCAGGGCAAATCTATCGCTTGACGGGGATTTTGCGCTTAAATCTGCGGAAGATATTCAGAAAATTACCCTTAAAGGAAAAGTGCTTAAAGACGAAACAAGACCGGAAGGACAGCAATTCTTAGTTAAAGAGGTAATCGCATAATGAAATTTTACAGAGAAAAAAAAGTCCTTAAATTTGACGATTTGGAAGTAGAGATTTACGAAATAAATGTAAAATCTCTTATTAAACTTGCAAACAAAGAGTATAAGAACAATTACGAGCTTATTGCAGACAATTCAAACCTCTCATTTGAGGATTTGGAAAATGCGACAATAGAGGCTGCAAAAACTATTGAAGAGGCTTTTTTTGAATTAAACGCTAAACATTTTGACGAGAAGGGAGAAAGCAAAACCGATAAAAAAAAATCCTAAAACTTCTCTCTCTTCTTATCTCACACAACCACACAAACCCCGAAGAATACGGTTTAAGTGCTTTTCTTTTAGCAATAGAGCAGATATACGAAGAAAAAGAGGAAATGATTAAAAATATAGCTATTGCTAACAGAATTGCACGTTTTGCAAAAGACAGCGACTTTAAAGAGTTTGTAAAAGAAAAAGAGGCGGTAAATTTAGATGAAGTTGATAATTTTTCTATTTAGGAGCGAAGATGGATAAAAAATTACAAATACAGATTTTAGCAAACACAAAACAGGCAGTTGAAGATATTAAGAAGCTTGAAAATGAGATTAAAAAATTCAGTAACGGCGTAAATAAAAGTAATACAAATTTAAAAAAGCAGGAAACACAGTTTAATAAAATAGCAAAAGGTATAAGAACTGTTGTAACGGCTTATGCCGGATTTCAAGTTGTTAAGAATATAGTCGGAACAGTTGCGGATTTCGAACAAAGCTTAGCAAGACTCAGTGCGGTATCTCAGGCAAGCGCAGGACAATTAGAAAGCTTAAAGAAAAAAGCTATGGATCTCGGCGGCTCAACCGAATACACAAGCTCGCAGGTAGTGCAGGGTATGAATTATTTGGCGATGGCGGGATTTAAAACAAACGACATCCTTAAATCCACGTCGGACGTTTTAAACCTTGCGACGATAGGGCAGATGGATTTAGCAAGGGCGTCTGATATAGCGAGTAACGTTTTAAGCGGTTTCGGTATGAAAGCGGACGAGATGAATAAAGTTGTGGATGTTATGTCCGTAACAATTACAAACGCAAACACAAATATAGAGCAGCTTGGGCAAGCGATGAAGTTCGCAGCGCCTACCGCACATTCGTTAGGTATAAGTATAGAAGAAACATCTGCGGCGTTGGGTGTTTTAGGTAATGCGGGATTGCAGGGAACTATTGCCGGGACCAACCTTGCAATGGTAATGACGAGATTAGCAGCGCCTGTGGGAAGAGCAAAGGAAGCTTTAAAAGAATTGGGTGTAAAAGCATACGACAGCCAAGGGAAATTTGTAGGGCTTAAAAACGTTTTAGAGCAGTTAAACGCTAAGATGAAAAATATGACGCAGCAGCAAAGAATGGCTTATCTTAAAGATATATTCGGGCAGGAGAGCTTAAAAGCCGTATTAATTTTATTAAGCGAGGTTGATAAAAGCTATTCAAAATTGCTTGAAAAAAATAAAAAAGCTGCCGGTGTAAGTGCCGAAATGGCTAAAAAAATGAGAGATACGCTTGAAGGTAATTTTAAAACATTAATGAGCGCATTAGAAAAACTTGCTTTAACGATAGGGCAGCAGTTGTTGCCTGCGTTAACTGAATTTCTAAAACTTTTAACGGCGGGGGTTAGTGATGTTACAGATTTTTACGAGGCGCATCAGCATTTAATAAATGCGATAATAGAGTTAACTGCGGCATTTTACAGTTTAGCAAAAGCCAAAGCCATTTTGGATGCGGTCGTGGGCGCGGAGGCAATAGCAAGATATGGAATGCTTAGTGCGGTTGTTTCCATGCTTGTAACAAAGATGAGAATGCTTAAAATCGCGATAATGTCGCTGGCGGAGGCACACCCGGTGTTATTAGCGCTTACGGCGGCGATATTGGCTACAAATGCGGCATTTGATGAAATGAGTGACGAAATAAAAGAGCTTAACAAAGAGACCGATAAATTAATCGCAAATAATAAAGATTTTGAAAATATCATGAAAAAATTGCAAGATGCGATGGTGTTTAAAAACGGTAGAAAAGAATTTCAGTTAACGGGCGATGAGATAGACAGATTAAAAAAGAAAACTGAAAAACTTACCGAAACTACAAAAGCGCAGATTAAAGAATTACAGAACAAAATTAAAGACGGTGATAATGTTTGGGATAAAATGCTCGGGCTTGACAAGACGGATGAATACAAAAGACAGTTAGCAACCCTGCAAGACAGATTAAAAGTTTTGCAAGCGACAGAAAACAAACTAAAAAACATAAAACCGTTTGAGGGGACGAAAGACAGTGCGGTAAAAGCAAAACAGGCAACAGAAAAACTCACAAAAGAGCAGAAAAAATATTTAAAAGAACTTGATAAAAAACTTGAAAAAGAGAAAAATACAACAAAAACAATATTAGAATTAAAAAACGAAGAAATAGAAAAAGCAAGGGCGCTTTTAGGTGAGACTAAATATTTTGAAGAGGCAAAAGCAAAAATAATTGAATATTATAATCTAAAAGAAATAAGACAGTTTAAAGACAAATACAGACAAAGAGTAGAACAGCATAAAGTAACAATAGAACAGTTAAAAAACAAAGAAAAAGACCTTGCGGATAAAATTGCGGATATACAGACACGCCTTAATGCGAGGCTTAAACAGCTTGAAACGGATAGATTGAATGCTATTGAGAATATAGAAGACAAAATACACAACCTTAAAATGTCTTCAGCTTCATCTTATACACAGTATATAGACAAACAAAAACAGGCGGAAATAAAACTTGCAAAAGCGAAAGAAGCTATAAAAAACGGAGAACTGCAACAAGCTAAAAGATATATGTCGCAATACAAAAGCATTGTATCATCTATTGCAAATACGGAGATAAAAGAAAAGAAAAAAGTTAAAAAATTTAACTGGGATAAATTTAAATGGGAAGAAAAAGAAATTGAAATTATTAGAGTTTCTAAAAAGAAAGCAAATGATGAAGCTATGCGAATGCTTAATAAGCTAAAAAGTGTAACAAACGATTATTATGCAAAAGCAAAGGCGCAGGAACAGGCAGCGGCACGGGCTAAGATGCAGAACTTAAAAGCCGAGCTTGAAGCGACAAAAGCGCAATTACAGCTTGAAGTGCAAAGACTGAATCTTGAAAAACAGTTAATCGAAGCATTAACCGGTAAAAAAGTAAATATAGACACAAGTGCAGCGTTACAGAGTATTAAAAATTTAGACACGCAGATTAAACAGTTAGACGAAAAGCTTAAACAGAAAAAAGACGTTAAAGTCGATACCAATAAAGCAAAAGCGGAACTTAAAAAAGTAGAAAATACAAAAGCAAAAGTTAAAGTAGAAGCAGACACAAAGCCGGCTCTTGCAGGAGTCCTTGAAATAAAAGACAAAATTACAAAAGAAAAACTCACTTTTAAGTTTTATGCAAACGATAAAGAAGCGAACGACAAAGTTAAAAAATTTAACTTAAAAGTAAAAAATCTTAAACCTGTTGTAAAAGTAAAAAGCGATGTTTCACAGGCTTTGCATAAACTTAGCCAAATTCCTAAAACAATTACAACTATACATCACATTAAAACGGTTGAAACCCACGCTGCCGGAGGTATTGCGGGATTTAGAAAAGTGCAGGGTAGAATTCCGGGAGATGATCCGTTAAATTCTGATGACGTCCCGGCACTTTTAACAAGAGGGGAGTTTGTAGTAAAGAGAGATACCGTTAAACATTACGGAGAGGACTTTTTATATAGACTTAACAATAAATTACTGCCTAAATTTGCAACAGGCGGACTTGTAGAGATAGGAAGACCGCAGCAGCTTATAACACAATTATCGAATTTGTCAGGCGGCAGCAGCGGTGGATACGGCGACGGCGATATTATAAGTAAATTAGACGATTATTTAAGCACATTAAAAGAGCTTTTGGAGCATTTTAGAGGCACAAATAGACCGGAAAAAGCAGAGATTGAAAGCACAATACAAAAAGTAGAGGACACAAAAAGCAAATACGAAAACGACCAAAAAGCTATAACTGACTATAAAGCGAGCATAAAAGGCAAAACATTAGACGATGCGGGATATAAAGAATACGAAAGCAAATTAAAAACACTACAAAGCAAACTGAAAACGGATGAAGAAAGCGTTAAAAAATTAGACGAAACGGTAAATGCATTAGTGCAAAAGATTAACGACTATTTAGCGCAGGTTGATAAATACAAAGATTTAATAAGAAAAAAAATCTCACAATCCGGTATAGATGAAAATAAAATACTACCGCCCGATTTTGATTATGTTATGGATTTAGACAGGCTTAAAAATTTTTATAGTAGATTAAATTCTTTAAATATTCCCGATAAAGAAGCTATAAAAATAGATTTCCAGAGATTTGCAAAAAACAGCGCGAATAATACGCCGAGATATTTACAAGTCGGGTATTCTTTAATGAATAATCCGGCTTACCGACCGACTGATTACAACATAATGGCTACACAATTTTTAACTAAATATGGAGTAAACGACAGCTTATTACAATACAGATTTGCAAATCTCCTTAAATACAATAAACAGGCAGCGACATTAAGCGATGATAACCTTAATATTTTAATGCAGGATATTTTAAAAGACAAACTACCTAAATTCGCAACGGGCGGGCTTATTAAACTTGCGAACGGCGGTAAACTTCCGGGATACGGCGGGGGCGATAGGAATTTAGCACTTTTGGAAGACGGAGAATTTATTGTAAGAAAAGAAGCGGTTAGTATGTTCGGGACGGATTTGTTTGAAAAGTTAAACAGCTTTAAACTTCCTAAATTTGCTACGGGCGGATATGTAGGGGATTTGCCGAGTGCAAATAATACAAGCGGCGATACGGTAAATGTTAACTTTAAATTCCCTGACGGAGCGAATTTTGAAATGCAAAGCGATGAAATGACGGCTAAACAGCTTGCAAGTTATTTTAAAAGGATTATGTGATGATTAGAATAAAAAAAATCGGCGGAATTGAGCTTAACAACCCCCTTTATGTGCTTGAAAGTTTTGAAATAAAAAACGTCAAGGCGGTCAGTTTCAATACGCTTGGCGGCTCCAAAATTGTATATGAAAGCATAAGACGGGATAATGCAAACAATATAACATTAGACAGTATGGAAAACGGCTGGTTAAGGCTTGAGACTTTACAAAAAATAATAAATTTAGCAAATGAGTTGAGTTTAACGGTTGAATTGACGACAACGGATAACAGCACGGTTAAGGCGAGATTCAGACTTGAAGAAAAAGAGGTTGTAAAAGCCGAGATGTTGTATGAGGGAAGCGAGTGGTATAAAGTTACGATTAAAATGGCTTATGCTTAGATTTTGGAAAAAAACGAAAAACAAAAAGAATAAAATAAACAAAAAAGGCTGAAAATGGCGGATTTAGAATTTTATAAGAGTTTAAAGATAGACGAATTTGACCCTTCTAATAACGGTGATGACATTGACACAAACGCACTTATTGAGAGTGGAATTTTAAACAATTTGCTTTTGCCTGTAAGACCTTATACTGCCGAAGTTGGGGGTGAAAGGTATTTTAAGTTTTTTATAAAGGCAACGGTTGATGTTATAACATTAGGGCTTGATATTGCTTCGTTTACGACTTCGCCTACGGAAGAAGTATATCTTTTTGAAGCAGGAAGCAATACTGAACTTGAAAGTGATTTAGATAAAAACAATTTAAGGGTATATGGGGGGTTTTTAGTAACTAACTATGACAAAGATAATAAAAAAGTTACGGCAGACAGAGATATAAGTGGTTTTGTAAAAGCCGGAGACACTGTTACTTTTTATAATGCGGATAATACAAAATTGGTAAGCTGGACAGTGGACACGGTTAGCGGTGCAGATATAACATTTACGGAAGTAAGCTCGGATGATGTTAGCAATTTAAAAGCAAGTTCCACTATTTACATTGATGCTTTAAACGCAAATGAGTATAAAGGATTTTGGGTAAAAGAAGTGGTGTCGCCTTTTACAGAGGCAATGGAAGACCCTGCGAATGAATTTGTTTTAAACATTTGGTATGACTTAAAGTGAGACTATGAGCAATAATATAAGTCTTTCTATACAGAATGAGATAAAAAATTATGATAATAAACCGTGTTGTGTAAAAAATAAAATAAGAAAAGAATACAATAATATAAATTCACCTATCGAATATCTTAACAACAGTGATTTTGCGTTAAATTCCGATATTAACGACGGATTTAAATATACTACAAATGAGGGAAATGGAGAAATTGTTAAAATTATAAAAAATAACGTTTCTTTTATGAATGAAATATTAAAATATAAAAATATGAATAAAAATTTATATGAAGAGATAAAAAACTTTACAAAAAATATAAATTTGTTATCAAGGGGCATTATTGATGTCTATAATAATAAAAATACACAGTTTGATTTTAACATAAACAAATATAAATACAACAATATTTACTATTTCGAAAGAATTGCTTACGATTTAAAAACCCCTCCTATTCGAGTGATATTTAAAAATTTTGAGGACTGATGATGGAAGTATATTTAAGCGTATATTTTACAGACCATTTAGGGCAGAAAGAGAAAATAGACGATAAGATAGCGTCTGTTCAAGACGGGATATTTGATATAAATATTCATAAAATTTATAATTCTTTAACTTTTGTAGTGCAAGATTTATATATAGCTCCCGAAATTATAGGAGATTTAATCGAGCGGGTAGAGATTAGATATAAGGTTGATAACGGCGATGAAGTGATTGAAAAATTTGTAATTGACAGCGTTGATTATTTAAAAGACAATAATATAAAAGTTTACTGCAAAAGCAGGACAATAAAATATACCTACAAATACATAGGCAATTTAAATAAAACGATACAGACAAACTCAATTAAGGGCTTGATTGCTACATTGCTGCCTGATGTAATAATTAACAGTGAGAATTTAACCGACATTCCTTTATTGTTTGATTATGAAATAAAAAATAAAAGTATCGAAGAAGTTATTGAGGATATATGCAAAATTACGGGGTTTGATTATTATTTTTACAGGGGCGTTTTGTATTTTGGAGATAAAAAAAGGATAAATAAAGACGACACGGCGGTTAGGAAATTTAGTGAATTAACCGATATTATCGATTTTAGCACATCTACAAACAAAGACGAAAAAAAGATTAACAAAATCTACATAAATAAAAAAGACGATAAAGTCTTTACGGCAAAACCCATTATTGCACTTGAAATAAAAGACTCTCCGCAATGTTGTAGTCCCGATAATGTAATTATTTATACTGACGATGACGGAAATACCTACAAAATCAATCCCGTAAATGCCTTTTTTATTATTTATTATTCGCCTACAATACAGGCGCCTAATTGTAATGTCGCTTATGAAACGGGGGAAAAGATTTTAATTGAAGATTACAAACTAAACAACGACGAATATGTAGAACTCACGGGCGGTATTGAGGAAATTATAGCGATTGAGGGGGTGGAAAATTACAGCTTTGAGACGGGATATAATTTATTGGTATTTGATAAGGTAGAAAAAGGAGAACTTAAAATCACCTACAAAACAAAAGTCTTGCACGGAACGATAGGGCATTCGAAATATCCTAAAAATGTAAATTTCTTAATAACTCACTTTAATCAAAAAATTGACTATACGCACAAAATAGAGCTTAACGGATACTATCCTGTGCCTTATAATTTTACGCTTAACCTAATGAGAGACTGGGGGATTGATTACGGCGAGGCGATAAATAAAAGCATAACAATTTCGAGAAAAGATGGCGATGCTTTTGCGGTTATGGGGACTTACACAAGCAATGCATTCGGGGAGCTGGAATTTAACATAAGCGAATATAATACCTATAAATTTGAAATGGAAGAGCAGGAGCCTTTATATTTAGACTGGTATGCAAACAAAAAGCAGATTTATATGAATGAGGTGCAATAATGGGAAAAGTAACAGAAATCAAAAAAGCAAACGGCGAGATTATGAGGATAATTGACGGGGAGTATGTAATAGGAGCAAGCAGCGGGTGTTTTAGCTCACCAAAGCCTTGTAGGAAGATAATAAACGGGGAGTATGTAATAAATAAATGTTTTGACTGTATTACACTTGAAAGTTTAGATTGTTTTATAAACATAACTACAAGAGAACAGTTTAAAGAAGTTATTGATTTCGGATTATGGCCCCGCACACAGAATGAAGTTACACTTATAGAAACTTTTGATTTTTTTGACAGAATAACATTGCACGAAAATAGAATCTTAGGCGCTAACAGTGTTTTATTTGCTAAACTAAATTGTTTTATAACGCTAAAAGAAAATAAAGAGGTAGATTTTTGTGATATTGATGAGCCCGGAATTACATATCCTTATCACAATTTAATAAAAAATAATACAGTTTTAACGTTTGGACGGTTTGATTGGTATGAACCTTTAAAAACAGACGGAAGTGCAATAATAAGTAATAATAGCACAATGCACGAAATAAAACCATCTAATTATCTTGCAATTTTTACAACAAAGCCTATTTTACCGGGCGATTATTATATATATATAAATTACAATGGTGTTATAGACATTGCATTAAAAAACAGCACAAATGAAACACTTTATATTTTAGATTTAGGAAGTTAAAATGCTAATAAAATCAAATCAAATTCAGGAAAATAAAACCCCTCTATATACTGGTGTATTTGAAATTGGCCGAAAAGGTGAGAGCAAAGAGATAACGGATAATTTTATAACAAATGAAACTATTGCTGCATTAAGAGCGACATCCGAATTTTTAGAAAATGGATACAATAAACAGGAAGTGGAGTTTAGCACTTATTTTGCACCTTTAAAGATTAACAACATTATCGAAGTTTATGCCCCGACTTACAGAATACCGAAAGACCTTACAAAAACAAGGTTTATCGTTAAAAAGATAACGCATTATTTCAAAGACGGGGTTATTAAAACGAAAATAAAGGCGGTGCGATATGATTAAAGAGTTTAACAGACTGATTGAAAAACAGATAAGAAAATCGCAGAAAACAAATGAATATAAAAAAATAGTTAAAATCAAAGAACAAAATATGCAAACAATTAAATTAAAAAGCCTCTCTTTCTAATTTTTCCCAAAAAACAATCTTTTAATCCTTTATTATTTAAATAAAAAAAGGCTTACTGTGGCGACAAGAAATATAAAAGTTACAAACACTTGGCAAAAAGTCGGAAACGGAGAAGTGGTTGTAATACAAAACAGAGGACTTGAATATGTAGAAGTGGCGATCGTGAAAAACGGGGAAACGCCGGAATCGGGGTTTATGTTGGGTAATTATGAAGTTTTTAGTTATTCGGGTGGAGATGAAGTGTGGGTAAAGTGCGTAAGAGGAAGCACAAATATTATTATAGACAATGTGGGGGTTTAAAATGGATATTGTTTATCCTGTAAGCGGTAACGGGGCGGTGATTGATGATAATGCAATAGCTACAAATAAAACTTGGAGTTCAGATAAAATTAATTCAGAATTTGCAGAATTAAAAAGCGATGCTCCTATTTTGTCTTTACCTGCAAACGCAAACGAAAATACTAACGTAACGATAACAATAACAAATTATAAGGATAATACGGATTACTATTTTAATACGGACGCAGGAGATATTAATTATAACGGGGGCAATACCGCTACATTAACTACAAAAGAAGTTGAAGAAGATACACAATTTGCAGTTACTTGTTATGCGGTTGAGGCGGGTAAAACGAGAAGTGATACGACAACTAAAAATATAACTGTTTTAAACGTTCCTGTGGTAGTGGACGGAAGTATAAATAATGCAGATTTTGACGCAAACGCTGACGCAAATGACGGATTTGAATATTAAGGAGAACAAATGAAAGCAACAAAAGATAATGCAACATATTTGGAAAAGATTGTTACACAAGACGATGGTGATAGTGATTTTGAAAAAGTTACAGATACGACAGTAAACCATATTCCAAACGAAATATTTTTGCTTGACACTACAACCAATACACAGTTGGAAAGTGAAGATGAGTTAATAGAAAATGAAGAAGTATTGTTGATTGACGCAGATAACAATATTACTGAAACACAGCTTGGTTCTGTAACAACAGGAATAATAGACACAACACAAACACTTGATATTTTTAATGACAACTCTTGTGTGGCTTGTTATCCATTTGATAATGAAACTGCTAATGATTTAAGTGGAAATTATGACGGAACTATTAATAATGTATCATTTGATAATGGTAAATTTGGAAAAGCAGTTAAAAGGAGCACATCCGATAGAGAGAATCATATAATTTTCTCTGAATCTGGTATCGATTGTATAAGCAATAGTGACATTTTTACATTAAGTTTTTGGGCAAAAATACCATCGCTTTCTGATTATAGTTATAACAATAATTCTTCATTTATGATTTTTGGAGCCGGAACAGGATATGATCAAGGGAATTGTGGTAATAGATCAAGAAATATTGGTTTTTCTTATTTTGATGGAAATTTTTCTGATATTCAATATTTTGAACAACCAGATGATGGAACTCCTTGTGGAGGGGGCAACCAAAGACAATTAAGCTTTGGAATAAAGCCTGACTCTATTTTTCACCATTTTGTTGTAATAAAAAATGGAGCTAATGTTAAACTATATTTAGATAATGTTTTAGTGAATGAAGCATCAAACACTTTTACAAATAAAACAGGTATGAAATATGTTACAGCACTGAGTAAAGGATTTGCAATACATTCAAATAGTTTATCTTCTCCAGGACTCATAGACCAAGTTCGTATATTTAATCGCACACTTACCAATGATGAAGTAGATGCATTATATAATGAACAGATAACAAAATACATAGCAGACATATCATCTGCAAACCTGTCAGAAGCTCCTGCAAAAGCCTTTAAAAAACAAACACCTTCTGTAAGAATAGCAATAGAAGCTACCGAAGCAGATATAACAGATACAAGCTTCAATGATTTAACTCCTGAAACAACGACTTATGACGGGTCTAAATTCACAACCGTATATTCTGATTTAGCAAAAGAAGGTAGATATATTCAAAGAAAAATAGTGGCTCCTAATAAAGGAATACAGGTTATAGAACCTTTTATATCAAACTTATGGAAGAAAGGGTAACAAATGAAATATGAGATAAAAGAAACGGTAACAACAAAAGACGGATTGTATTATAAAAAAGCGATACAGGAAATTCCCGTGGCTTCCGAAAGTGAAAACATCAAAAAAGGTTTAGCAAGAAAACGTATACAAGAAGAAGTGTTTGATTTGCCTGACAGTATCGCAGATAACGCAAAGATGATTTCTCTTTTAATGTCTGTGGTTAAAAGAGTTTATGAGGCGTTACCCGCAACGACTAAAAACAAAATTAAAGACAAGGATATGATTGAAGGTGTGATTAAAGTTTTCGACAACATACAAACCTTAGCAGACGTTCAGTTTGCACAAGAGGGCGACGTAATGATACAAAAAATATTTAACAGACAGTCCGAAATAGGAAAAATTGTTAAGGATATTTACAATGCTTAAATATTCTAATTTTAAATTACAACCTTTACGAAATCATAGGTTTAAACTTTTAGAAAAAGTTAAATATAAAGATTTAACAATTCCAAAAAATTTTAGGACAGACGGAGCGACAATTCCGAGATTGTTTTGGAGTATATATCCGCCGAACCGCACAGATTATTTGCCGTGCGCGATAATTCACGATTATTTGTGCGATAAAGGAGAATATAAAAAGGCGGATAAATACTTTAAAGAATGTTTAAAAGAGATAAACGTTTCAAAATTTACGAGATGCGTTTTTTATTACGCAGTGAGAATATATCACAAAAGCAAATACAAGCAATAGGGGGAAAGATGCCGTTAAAAAATTTGAATGATTTAAACGTTTTTACAACAATAGTTGTAGGACTTTTCGGGGTTTGGGGGGCGTTTCTTAATTATATACGAAGACACGAAACACAAAAAGACCTTACAAAAAATCAAAAAATAACTTATTTTTTTACAGATTTTGCAAGTTCAACCGGGCTTGCAATGCTTACGTATATTGCCTTGCAAGGCTGGGGTGTTAATGAGCTTCTAAGCGTTGCTTGTGCGGGTTTTGTGTCGCATCAGGGAACCCGTGCGATTTATGTCGCACAGATAGTTATAGCCGAAAAGTTAGGTCTTAACAGAACAATAGACACAATCAAAGAAGAACACGAAAAGGAGAACAAATGAGCGGAATAGCTGAAATAATTGTAACTGTTTTAATAGCCGCATCAATTATGTTTTACATGTATATACAAAATCTACAAGACACAAAAAAAGATTTAGAAAAACAGGTAAAACAAAAACAGTCTGAAATAGTTAGAGAAAAAACAAAAGGCAATATAAAAGCGTTTGAGGCGAGACAAAAAGCGAAAAAAGAAGTTTTGAAAAAGCAGAGAAAGGACAAAAATGAAAGCAAAATTGATACTTCTGTCGGCCCTCATACTCTTTATTTTTAGCGGTTGTGTAAAAAAAGAGTATGTGTATGTAAAAATACCTTGCCCGAAGTTACAGACTTATGAAGTAAATACGAGTAAAAATAAGCATTTTACGATACATTATTTTATAAAGGATACAAATGCAAGCAAAAATAAAAACGCAGACAACTAAAACAATAGAAATGCCCCTGTGCGAATTTGAAGAGCTTATAAAAGAATTGCAACAGTGCAAAAAAGAAAAAGCCGAACTTGAAAAAGCTAACAAATTCTTAAACGAACAAATAAAAGAATACAACGAAAAATTTGCAAAGGACACAAGTGAACATTAAAGATTTTATAATTAAACACGAGGGGCTTAAACTTAAACCGTATCTCTGTCCCGCAGGAAAACTCACAATCGGCGTAGGCAGAAATATAGAAGATAACGGCATTTCGGAAGATGAGGCGATGTATCTGCTTGAAAACGACATTAAAAGATGTGAATCTGAATTAAGAGAGATTTTTGAAGAGTTTAACCATTTTCCCGACGCCGTCAAAATGGCTTTGATTGATATGATATTTAATCTCGGAAAAACAAGATTTTTAACCTTTAAAAAATTAATACAGGCGGTAAAAGAAGGTGATTTTAAACGAGCAGCGGAAGAGGCTAAAAATAGCAGGTGGTGCGGGCAGGTAGGCAACAGATGTGAGGATGTTTGCGAGATGTTAAATAACTTTATATAAATAAACTTCGAAAGCTCTTTGTAGCTCCGGGTATTTTGTTTGGGAAACGAAGTTCTCCTTTCTCTTTATCTTCATAGTCAATTAGCAAATATTTCCCCTCTAATTTATTTAACTTCATTCAAACCCTCCGCAGAGGGCTTTGAGTTATTTATATGGCCAAAAAAAATACTTTTCTTTTAGAATTAATATCGAATCTGCTATCTATCCATTTTTTAGCTTCACTTTCTTTTTCAAGTTTTACTATTTCTTCCTCAAGAGCTTTTTTGCCTTTTTCAAAAATTTCTTTATCATCCATATCTTCGTTTACAACTCCCTTAGAAATTAAATCCCTAAAAATTTTATCTGCTTCAAATACAAGTTCAGGCTCTTCTCTACTTAATTTGCTGTATTCTTCTTCGCTTATTCCCCAAACTTTATTCCAAAGTTTAAGCGCTTTTTTATTTTTTTCTATTGCTTGTTTTTGTAACTCTTCAGCCCATTTGATTTGTTTTTCTGTTCCTTTCATTTTCAGCTCCTTTTTTGTTTTTCTATACTGCTATTATACACCTATTTGGTATAAATGTCAAGAGTTTTTATATAAAATATGTATAAATTTGTAAAATTTTGTGAATTATATGTATTTATTATGTTATAATTACACTAAATAAGTATAAGGAGGATAAAATGTTTAAAGTGCCTTTAAAAGAAATAGAAAGGAGATTTAATATCCCTTACCGCACTGTTCAAAATTTTAACGAAGCGGAAGGATACAGAAAAGAAGTCCTTAATATTTTTAGCGACCTTATCGTTTTAGAAGAGTTAGCTAAAAAAGATTTAGAAGAGCTTGGAGAGGTAAAACTCTCCTATATAAAAGAGGGGATAGATAATTATTTAACAGATATTCTACTGCATAAGCCCGAAAGTTTAAATCAGACGTTTGCAGAGCTTATAAGAGATAATAACAAAATAAAGGAGCTTACAGAAAATGCAATGCTACAGGACTTTTTAGAACCGGAGGAAATAAAAGCTACTTTATATAGAATAGATAAGCATTTAGACAAGTTGTCTCGCTATTTTCTCGTAAAAGAAAGATTCGAGGAAACTTACGATTACTTAAAAAGCGTAAAAAAAGAGGGTAAGCCTGTTTTAAAAGATTAGTTTTTCTTTTTTAGTTTTTTATACCTGCTCTGCACACTTCCTATAGTCCTGTTAAGTTTCAGGGCTATTTCTTTTTTTATCAGCTTATCCCAGTTCCGCAATAAAAATTCGTCTTCTTCTTTAGAATAAGGAGTTTTATAAGTGTTGTTTTGTAGGCTTATTTCTCTTGCAAGGTTGTTTTCTTCTATAAAATGCTGTAATTTCTGTAATTTTCTTTTTTCGTTGCAATAAACTTCTTTCTTCTTTTCGGGATTTCGTTCGTAATATCTTTTAACATATCCGCTCATTTTTCCCGGATGTGCCTCTTTAAATTTCTGTAATCTGTATTTATTTCTACAACTAACACTGCAATATTTCTGTTTAGAATTAGAAGTAACAAATTCCTTATTGCAGTAGGGGCAAATAAGATAATAGTAATCTTTCTTATCCTTTTTATATTTACGTTTTTTATACGCTAAATCTCTACACTTTTTAGAACAGTAAATTTGATTTTTACGTTTAGGCTTAAATGCTTGTAAGCAGTGTGGGCAAATTTTAAAAAGATGATATTGAGCCATTAAAAAACCCTTTGGGGTAACTTAGGGGTAATTTATTTCCTCATTTCCTCCATAAACTCTCTATTTTTCGGGGCTTTTAAGAGAGCTTATGGTGGAGATGTGGGGAATCGAACCCCAGTCCAGAAACAGACTACCCTAAGCGTCTACACGCTTAGTCTGCCGATTATACTCTTTTGCAGGCTCAGCAGACAAAGCCGTTATGCAAAAGAGGGATGCACTGTTTTCGAAGAACCGTCCGCATCCAAAGGCGGTTCTTCTATCCGTGTTTTACTCTCTTTCCAAGGTAACGGAGAACCTTCTTGGAAAGAGGCGCCCTAATTAACGATTAAGCAGCAGCTCTGGCTACTGCTGGGCTATAGTTTGTGTTATTTGTTGCGTTTATTTTGTTTGGGCCGTTTTGGCGCTTACCCAGGCGCGCGTGCAGCTTAGGGCTTTCTGCCCCTGTCGAAATCCAAGTCATCCCCGGAAAATTTTTATCAAAAACTTTACGCGGACGACTTATGCAATAATATCAAATTTAGCTTAAAAAATCAAGTAATGTTTAAGGTAAATTTAAGAAAAATGATTGTTTATGTAATTGTGCCCTATGAAAATATCAGGTTTGTTTGTGTTGTGCCGGTGTTATACACTGCTGTTGTGATATTAAATGTCGGTTTGAGTTTTGTTTGGTTGAGATGTGGGGAATCGAAGCCGTTAAGAGTTGATTTCTTCTTTTATAGTTTTGGCGATTTTAGAGATTTTTTTTAGTTTTTCAGAGTTGCTTATATCTTCAAGCAGGACTTTTATAAATGCGCTTCCGACTATTACACCGTCAACGCCTTTTGATTTTTCTCGTGCCGTTTTTTCGTTAACGCCGAAACCGATATATAAAGGTGTATCGGTGATTTTTTTGACTGTTTTTATAATTTTACTCAGATCTTCCTGTTTTCCTGATCCGGTAATGCCGGCATATGCCACAAGATAAATAAACTCTTTGGGCTTTTTCAGTATTTGTTTTATTCTGTTTGTAGAATCTGTCGGTGCCACAAATGATATAAGAGGAAATTTATCCTCATATGAGCGGGTTTCTTCATGGGGCATATCCGGTATAATGAATCCTTTTACTCCGGCATTTTTGGCTTCTTGCACCATGAGGTCATATCCTTTATGGTAGAAATTGTTAAAATATCCCATCCAGTAGACGTCTATTTCTTTTGCTGTTTTTTTGCTTATTTCAAAAATATCTTTAAGGCGGAATCCGAGTTCAAGCGCTCTTTTGTTGGCTTCCTGGATTACAGGGCCGTCCGCCACCGGGTCTGAAAACGGAATACCAAGTTCAATAGCGTCGCTTCCGGATTCTTTAAGCGTGTTTATCAGATCGAAAGTGAAATTTTTATCAGGATATCCCGTTGTAATGTATGAAACTAATTTTTTCATAACTTTCCTTTGGTATAATTATGTAAACTTTTGAAATTATACCAAAGGATACAGATGAAAAATACGCTTAATAAATTATATAAAAAAGAAAGTCTTACAATGATAACTGCGTATGATGCGCTTTTTGCGAAAATTTTTGATGATGTTGCGGATATTATTTTGGTAGGGGACAGTTTAAATATGAGTTTTCTCGGCGAAAACGATACTTTAAATGCAACGGTGGAACAGATGATTTATCATACACGTGCTGTTTGTAACGGAGCAAAAAACGCATATATTGTGTGCGATATGCCTTTTGGAAGTTATTCAACTCCTCAAAAAGCACTTGAAAACGCCGTAAGAATTTACAAAGAAACAAAAGCCGATGCCGTAAAACTCGAAGGTGGAGCGGAAAAAGCGGAACATATTAAACTTTTAACCGATAATGCCATTGCCGTAATCGGCCATATCGGGCTTATGCCGCAGTTTAGCAGAAGTGAGGGCGGATATATTGTAAAAGGAAAAGATGAAAATTCAAGAAAAAAACTCCTTGAAGACGCTAAAGCAATAGAAAAAGCAGGTGCCGTTATGCTTGTAATTGAGGGCGTAAAAGAAGACGTGGCAAGGGAGATTACGGATAGTATTAATATTCCGACTATCGGAATAGGCGCAGGAAGATATACAACCGGACAGGTGCTTGTATGGAGCGATATGCTGGGATTTTTTGAAGAGTTTAAGCCTAAATTCGTCCGTAGGTATTTAAACGGAGCCGAACTTGTAAGGGATGCGGTTAAAAGATATGTGGAAGATGTAAACAGCGGAAAATTCCCAAGTGATAAGGAAATTTATTAATGGCGGTAGAATATTTTGAATATTATACTTATGAAGATTATAAAAAATGGGAAGGGGATTGGGAGTTGATTTACGGGCATCCTTATGCAATCGCTCCTTTTGCCCTGCCTTCTCATCAAAGAGTGAGTGTGAAAATTGTTAGACAACTTGATGAGAGCTTAGATAATTGTCAAGATTGTTATGCATTAGTTGAGAGTGAAATAAAGTTTAGTGAAGATACAGTTGTTAGACCCGATGTAATGGTAACATGCGGTGATATTGATAATATTACCATTACTCCTGAAATTGTTTTTGAAGTAATAAGTAAAGGAAGCATTAAAAGAGATGAATTACTTAAATTTAATCTTTATAAACAAGAGGGGGTTAAATATTACGGAATTGCATATCCTGACGATAAAAGGGTGAAAATTTATAAGCTTATAAACGGAGAATATATAAAAATTGCGGATTTAAAAGACGAAATATTTAAAACGGATGATTTAAAATGCAATATTGAAGTTAATTTTTCCAAGGTTTGGCTGTAAGGAAATTTTAAAAAACGGAGTTTGAAAATGATAAAAGACAAAATACAAAATTTTTTGGGAAATTTAAGTGAAGATGAGGTAAAAAATCTGCCTGTTGCTAAAAAATTGGAGGTAATTTATCAATATCAGGAAATTAAACTTACAAAAAAAGGCAATTTACCTACGAAAATTGTCGATGAGCTGATTAATACCGGTTTATTGGTTATTAAACCTGAAAAACCGAAAGAAGATCATACTTTTGAGATTAAACTGTTTAAAAATCTTTTAATCGATTCAAGACTTTTTAGAAAATCAAAAGACAAACTGATTCAAACGAAAAAATACCAAAAACTATCTTTAAAAGAGAAAGTTTTGATGCTTTTTGAAAGTTTGGAACTGAAAATAATATTGGATACCGTCTTTTCTATGGAATGGTATGTCAAACAGACGTTTAAGGAATATTTTTTATTTATGCGGGATATTGACGAATTTTTATATAAGGCGGTTATGAGTGTGGGCAAAGAGAGAAAATTAACTGAAAGTGTAT
>Ga0256837_1000801_pt1 | contig 24305 bp, 28 predicted proteins | sample 4562384metaG_FD_185976 | JGI IMG/M metagenome (GOLD analysis project Ga0256837, IMG submission 185976) | Hydrothermal vent microbial communities from Guaymas Basin, Mexico - 4561-384 | ecosystem: Environmental > Aquatic > Marine > Hydrothermal vents | place: Mexico: Guaymas Basin | collected...
TTTCACCCAAATCAATATCCGTCAAATCAATATCCGCATTTTCCTCTTCAATATTTTCTTCGCTTTCTGTTTCTACTGCATCCGTTTCAGTATTTTCATCTTCCGCTTCACCAATATCCTGAATCTCCTCTTCGACATCAGTTTCAGGTTCTTCACTTTCAGCGGATAAATTCATATCATCACTTTCTTCAAAACTTTCTTTTGCTGTTATATCTTCTTCATTTTCTTCCAATTCTTCTATATGAGGTTCCTCTGTTTTTTCCTCATTTTCATCGCTTTTTCCGTCTTCTTCCACTAAATCATTTTCATCGATTTCAAAAGTTTCTTCTATATCATCATCAGGCGCTTCTTCTTCAAGTTCCTCTTCACTTACCCTGAAATCATTCTCTTCATCATCTTCAACCCCCCCAACAGGATCCAAATCCTTTAAATCCTCTTCACTTTCAAAATCTTCAAACATGTCGTCAATATCAATTTTACTTTGGACGTCTTCTTCCGGTGTTTCTTCCTGAACTTCTTTTTCAATATTTTCACTGTCTTCTTGCGAAACATCTTCATCTATATTTTCTAATTCAAAATCCAAATCCGCATCCAGATCTTCTATATCATCAAGCGCATCAATCGAATCTTCATCTTCAAGAGCACCTTCAAGATCCAAATTCTTTAATTCATCAAACCCTTCTATATCCAAATTTTCATCAGAATGTTGAGAGTGTTCAATTTGCGGTAGCTTTTCAAGCATTTCCATTAAATCCGTAGGCAAAAAAGGTTTTGTAAGATATTCATCAAATCCTACAATCTTTTCATCATTTTTTGAAACAATCAATACATATTTCGCATCCGGATTAGCAGTTTTTAGTTTTTGTAACAACTCATCCACAAAAACATCTTTATCAATAAAAACGGATTCGTAAACATCCTCCGGTATATTCTCGGCAGTTGCTACGACAACATCATCTCCCTTTTTTTCCGCACTTAAAACAAACAGTTTTTCAATAGTCGCATTTGAAGTTAAAAGAAGTATTTTCATAACAAACCCCATTTTTTATTATAATTATAGTAAAAAAGGAACGGAATTGAAAAAAATTATTATTTTATTTGCGACAATACTATTCGCAAACAATATATATTTCATGCCATATGACGGCAAAAAAGCTCAAAACAGGCTTTTTTATATATTTACCCATGCCAAAAAAAATATAAAAATCACCATGTATACATTTACCAATAAAACACTGGCAAAAGCATTAAAAATTGCTTCAAAAAAAGGTATACGTATTACTGTTATAGCAGATAAAAAAGAATCAAAATACCGCTATTCGGTCATTCCTAACCTTGCATGCATAAAAAACATTCACGTATTTCTTTTATCCGGGAAAAAATACAAAAACGGAGAAAAGGCCAAAATGCATGTTAAACTGGCTATTGTTGACAACAAATATTTGGTAACGGGCAGTGCAAATTATTCATACAGTGCATTTTTTAAAAATTACGAATATATCCAAATAACTTCCGACAAAAAAACAATAAAAAAATTTGATATATTTTTCAATACTTTAAAAAAAGCTTCAAAAAAATACAGACTTAGCCGATAAAAGACGCTATGGCATTAAAAGCGTCTGTTATCTGTATGGAAAAAACTTTCATCAATGAGCCTATTATTGCAACCAACACCATAAATGAAACGGTAATTTTTATAGGAAACCCTACAACCAGAAGGTTAAATTGAGGCATTGTTTTCATAATCATCCCGAATATAATATCGCCCAGCAGGGAAATGGCAATAATAGGAAAAGCCATAGCAATTCCCATTAAAAAATATTTACCCATATATACCGTAAAATATTCATACACACTGTGATAACTGAAAAATTCTCCGAATGGAAGAGCTGAAAGTGTTTTGCTTAAAAAAAGAAGTTCAAGCCTATCTCCACCAATAGCCAAAAATATAAGAATTGCCACCCATGTAAGAAACTGTGAAATTATTGTCGTCTGAACCCCTGCGTTGGGATCCATCACGCTCGCAAGGGTAAACCCCATTACAAAACTCATCTGCTCTCCGGCATATTTCAATATATCAAAAATCAGCTGTAAAGCCATTCCGACAAAAAATCCGAAAGCAGCTTCGTTTAATATACTCAAAACAATATTTACAACATTGATTTCATAAGCAAATTTCGGGGTTAAAGGAAAAAGTAAAACACTGAGCCAAAAAGCAAAAGCCGCTTTTACACTCATCGGAATTGCAGTATAATTAAAAAAGGGAAGAAAAGACAAAAACGAACTTAAACGCACAAATAAAAGCAGATAAGTTATAACGTTCACAGGAGTCAGATAATTAATTATCTCCATTATAATCAACCAGTTTTTTATTTTTCAATTGGTATATTCGATCAAATTTTTTTGCTATTTCCATATCATGCGTAACTGTAATCAACGATGCTTTTTCCTTATTGCAATACTCCTTCAAAACGTCTATAACCTCAAAAGCGTTTTTTTTATCGAGATTACCGGTAGGCTCATCGGCAAAAATTATTTTAGGTTTTTTCGTAAGAACTCTTGCAATACTTACACGCTGCTGCTGTCCTCCGCTTAGTGTCTGTATATTCTGCCTGATTACATCCTTGATTTTCAACCTTTCAAGCAGATCAAAATCAATATTTTCTCCGCTTATCAAAGCAGCCGCTTCAAGATTTTCCAACGCCGTAAACGTATTAAAAAGATAATGAAACTGAAAAATAATACCAATTTCTTTTTTTCTTATCTCTATAAGCTCTTTTTCTTTTAAAGAATAAATATTTATCCCGTTAATAAACACTTCTCCTTTTTGAGGTTTTAAAAACGTGGAAAATATGTGAAGAAGCGTTGACTTTCCACTCCCGCTGCTTCCGACTATTGCAGCTTTCTCACACGGCTTAATCTTAAAATTGACATTTTCAAAAAGCAGATAATCAAATGAATGCGTTAAATTTTTAGCTTCAAGCATAACAGCCTTTTTGCGTAATTATAACAAAATTGTGTATTGGGTATCGGTATATTTGTATATTAGTTATTGGTTATTAGAGTTGTTATGGTTAGATAATTTTTAAGGTTGTTAATATTTGTAGTTTTTACGCTTGCGGGGTTATTGGTGTCAGATACTTAGCAATTCACAAAAGCTGAAATATTTGTATTTTTTCACTTTTCACTGTTCACTTTCACTTTTTCCTCCCCTTTCCCCTTTCTCTTTTCTTTTTCACTTCCTTTCATCCATTTTGGTGCCTGACACTGTTTAGCAGAAAACAAAAAAACCCGAAAAGGGTTTATGTTAAGAAAGTGCCGCAGCTACTTCATCAGCCATGTTACAAGCGTTTTTAGTCAGACCTTCTCCAACTTCAAATCTGATAAAATCAACAAGTTCGGCCTTTCCGCCTGCTGCTTTTGCCGCTTTGCTTAGAGCTTCGGCAACCGTTTCTTTTTTCTCAGCTTTTACATACTCTTGCTCTGTAACGCATGAATCACTGAAAAATCTTTTTATTTTACCGGGAATAATTTTTTCAATTACCTGCTCAGGCTTACCTTCTTTAAGAAGCTGTGCTTTTGCAATATCTTTTTCTTTTTCGATTACATCGGCAGGAACCGCTTCCGGATTAAGATATTGAGGTTTCATTGCGGCAATATGCATAGCAATATCTCTTAAAGTGTCTTTTACAGCTTCACATGTAGCTTCACTGTCACATGCCGCCGCAACAAGAACACCAACTTTTCCGCCTGCATGAATGTATCCGTTAACAATTCCGTTTGCAGGGGCTTTAATTGTCCCCATTCTTCTTACCAGAATATTTTCACCTATTTTAGCAATTTTAACTTTCAACTCTTCTTCAAATGTTCCCTGCCCGAAAGACGCTTTATTTAAAGCCTCTTCATCGGCAATATCGTTTACATTGATTGTTTTAACAATTTCGCTTACAAATTCTGTAAATTCGTCAGTTTTTGCGACAAAATCGGTTTCACAGTTAACTTCTGCGATGCTTCCTTTTTTGAAATCGTCGCTCAGGTAAATTTCAACTCTTCCCTCAGCAGCGTTTCTGTCGGCTTTTTTAGCGGCTTTTGCAAGACCTTTTTTTCTTAAAAGCTCAACCGCCTTTTCTTCATTTCCATCCGTTTCAACAAGAGCTTTTTTACAATCCATCATTCCCACGCCTGTTTTTTCTCTAAGCGCCTTTACCATTGCAGCAGTAATGTTTGCCATTTTACGCCTCCTCTGCTTTGATTTCTTCTGTTTCTGCTTTGATTTCTTCTTCTGTTTTTGTTTCAGCTTCCGCTTCTTCTTTAACTTCTTTTACTTCTTCGGCAACTTCTTCGTCACTTACAGGTTCAATCTCTTCATTTTCTTTTGCGGCTATTTCTTTTCCTTCTATAACCGCATCGGCAATAGTTTTACAGAAAAGATTTACGCTTCTGATTGCATCGTCATTCCCCGGAATTAAAACGTCAATAACATCCGGATCACAGTTTGTATCAACAGGTGCTACAATAGGAAGACCGAGTTTGTTTGCTTCGCCTACTGCAATTTTTTCTTTAACCGTATCAACTATAAAAAGCATATCGGGAACAGTTTTCATATGTCTGATACCACCGATGAATTTTTCTAATTTTGCTTTTCTTCTGGCTAAGATCAGTCTTTCTTTTTTAGTCAAAAGATTAATTTGCCCTGTTTCTTCCATTTTTTCAATGATTTCAAGTTTTCTGATTGATTTTTGAATAGTTTTAAAGTTTGTAAGCATACCTCCAAGCCATCTGTGGTTTACATAAGGCATACCGCATCTTGTAGCATGCTCTCTGATCGCGTCAACAGCCTGTTTTTTAGTTCCGACAAAAAGAATTGTTTTTCCTTCTTCCGCTGCTGTTTTTACCACATTGTAAGCATATTTAATATATCTTAATGTTTTTTGCAGATCTATAATAAAAATATTTTTTCTCACACCGAAAATATATTTTTTCATTTTCGGATTCCATCTTCTTTTCTGATGTCCGAAATGAACACCGCACTCCAATAAGTCTTTCATTGTTACGTTACACGCCATTGTTTCTCCTTGAATTATTTGTTTTTCTGGTTCGGGTTTAGCCTCCCTCTTCGTTAACGCCCTGCGACGCAACCCTACCAAGGAATAAAGAGGTGAGGATTGAAACGGAATTTTAACAAAAATGATGTATAATTGCAAACAAAACAAACCGACAATAAATTTAAGGAGTAAAAATGCCGATGTTAGACAGTTTTTTAGTAGATCACGTTAAAATGCCAAGCCCGGGACTTAGGGTTGCAAAACATGTAAAAACGCCAAGTGGGGATATTATCACGGTTTATGACGTCCGGTTTGCAAAACCAAATCATGAAATAATAGACGAAAAAGCAATACATACGCTTGAACATCTGTTTGCCGGATATATGAGGGACAATCTTCAAAATTACGAAATTATCGATATTTCACCTATGGGATGCCGCACGGGATTTTATATGAGTATAATCGGTGAACCAAAAAACGCAGAGGTAATCGAGGCATGGAAAAAATCTATGCAAAACATACTTGAGACTAATACAATCCCCGAAGCAAATATTTACCAGTGCGGAAGCTGCTATATGCATTCATTGGAAGGTGCTAAAAAAGTAGCCGAGCATATTTTAAACAACGAAATTGTCATTATGGACAACAAAGCACTCGCACTCAATCCTAAAAACATTCCAAACGAATGTAACGTAGAAGTTTCAAAAGTGAAAATCATAGGAAAATGAAACTTTTAAAAAAAGAGTGGCTTTTTTTTATTTTTCTTCTGCTCTTTTTTATTCTTTTTTTTAAACAAAAACCGACTCTCACACAGATAAATTCATATATCGACTGGAAAACCATTAGGACATTAATTTCGCTTTTATTGATAACAACGGCATTTAAACTATCAAATTTTTTTGATATATTCGCCGCAAAAACGATAAGCAATTTCAAAACCGAAAGGACTTTGGCGTTCGCTTTTATATTACTCAGCACTTTTTTGTCCATGTTTTTAACAAACGACATAACACTTTTTGTAATTGTGCCTCTTACACTTGCATTTTCAACACAAATTAAAAACGATTTAACCAAACTTGTAATATTTGAAGCGATTGCCGTAAACGTCGGGAGCGAACTTACGCCGTTCGGTAACCCTCAAAACATTTTTCTTTTCAGGCAGATGGATATAAATGTCGTAGAATTTATAGAAAAAATAAGTATAGTTTTTATCCCTAAATTTATTCTTCTAATTATATTCGTATTGCTTTTTTTCCCGAAAAAAAAACTTCACATCCAAACGGGTAAAAGCGTAAAAAAAGACAGATTTCTTTTTTTATCATCCATTGTGCTTTTTATAATATTTATATTTTCACTCGAATATTCCCTTGTAAGATATGCATTGATTATTATTGTGAGCTATTATCTCTTTACGAATTATAAAAATGTTTTTTTGAGATTTGATTATTTTTTAATTTTTACTTTTATAATAATGTTTATCGATTTTGGAATGCTAAGCCGCCTTGAAACCGTCAAAAATTTTATGCATTCGATTCAAATGGATTTTTACAATGTTTTTAATATCAGCATTATCCTCTCTCAAATTATTTCAAACGTTCCCGCAGCTATATTTATGAGCAATTTTTCAAATAACTATATTGCAATTGCATACGGAACGGATATAGCCGGTAACGGCTTACTGATAGGCTCTTTGGCAAACATAATAGCACTTAGGTTTCTTAAAAATCCTAAAGCGTATGTTGATTTTCATAAATACTCAGTTCCGTTTTTTATTCTTTCATATTTAATAATTTTAGTTATTTTCTGCAAATTTATTTGACATAATAATTTTTTTCCGTTAAATTACGGCAAAAATACTCTTAAAGAATTATAATGGACAGAAGAAAAGCACTTAAACTCGGCGTTTTAGGATTGGCGGCCGCAGCTGTTACCCCTGCAATTGCAAGCGAAAAAAACGAAGCATGCAACCCTTACGGAAAATACAGGGAAAAAATTTATAACAGAAACAAATTTCATATCAGCAAAAACCCTACAAAAGGTGAACTTAAACATACACCTGAAATAAAAGTAGGTCAAAAAGATGCGAAAGGTTACACACCAGTTGAAATTACTATCGGACAAAAAGGCATTATTCACCCGAGCAGCGAAGATCACTGGATTGATTTTATCGGATTAAGAGCCGACGGAAAATTGGTTGAGAGGGTTTTATTCGAACCCGGAAAAGCTATGGGTTGTGCGGCATTTAAAGTAAAGCTTGACGGCGTTAAAACATTAACTGCTGTTGAAGGATGCAACAAACACGGAATTTGGGACTATACAATCACTCTCTAATTCCTCTCTTTTTTATATTAAGATTTAGTGTCTGGCACCATAACAGAGAGCAAGAAGTTAAGAAAGAGTGTGAAAGTAAGAAAATTGAAAATTTTCTATAAAAAAGTTTTATACTTTACTTGACTTGATATATTCGTCTATTTTGTCCCTTAACACCCTTTTTAAAACTTTTCCCGTTGCGTTTTTCGGAAGCCCTTCCACAAAATATATATGCTTAGGTATTTTATAGTTTGCCAGATGCGTTTTTAAAAACCTTTTAATTTCACTTTCTTTTATTTGCTTTTCCTCTTCAAGTTCTACAAAAGCAACCGGGATTTCGCCATTTTGTTCATCTTTCATTCCTACAACCGCACACTCTTTTACACCTTCATATTTTAAACAAACTTCCTCTATTTCCCTAGGATAAATATTAACACCCTTACTTATTATCAAATCTTTTTTTCTGTCGAGAATATAAATATATCCGTCTTCATCAATCTTTCCTATATCCCCAGTTAAAAGCCACCCGTTTATTATCGCTTCGTTTGTGGCGTCTTCGCGTTTGTAATACCCCCGCATTACATTATCGCCTTTTATAATTATCTCTCCAGCTTCCCCCACAGGCAATTCCATTAAATCGTCATTTACAATTTTAACTTCAACGCCAGGCAATGCAGGCCCAACGGAATAAGGCTTTTGCAATTCAGGTCTGTTTACGGCAACAACCGGAGAGGTTTCGCTAAGCCCGTAACCTTCAAGCAGTCTGCCTTTTTTGAACTTGGCCGAAAACCTTTCAAGAACTTCTCCGGGAAGTGCGGCAGCACCTGAAATATAAAACCTGATTTTATTAAACCAGTGGAAATAAAACGGAAGTTTTGCACGGCTAAGTGCCGAATAAACATCAGGCACACCGGTAAATATTGTTACTCTTTTAAGAAGGGTTTGCTTGATAATATTGCTAAAAGGCATAATAGAGCGAATTATTACAACAGGGGCACCGTAAAAAATAGGAAGCATAATGTTAACCGTAAGTGTAAAAGAATGAAACATCGGCAAATACGCTATAAATCTGTCTTTTGAATTTAGTTTTATCAGTTCGTTTACCCCGTATATGTTTGAGAAAATATTTTTATAACTCAGCATAGCTCCTTTTGGTTTTCCGGTTGTTCCGGATGTATAAATAATAACCGCCAGATCATTTATATCCGGAAGTTTAGTGCTTTCATGTGCTTCAAAATTTGAAAGTATTTCCGAAAAAGAAATATTCTCAGCATCTATATTTTTATATTCGCCTTCCCATATTATTTTTTTTATTCTGGTTTTACCCCTCAGAGTTTTAATATTACCGGCAAGTTTGGCTCCCGCTATCATTATTTCAGCATCTACATCATTGATAATATACGCGATTTCCTCTTCTTTTAAAAAAGTGTTTATCGGAACGGGAACCGCTCCTATTTTCTGTATCCCTAAAAGAGCTACAATATATTCAACGGAATTACCAACATAAAGAGGTATTTTATCATTTCTTGAAACACCCAGAAGTTCGAGCGCTCTAGCAAATGTATCAACTTTTTTCTTAACCCTTTGCCATGTTATTTTTCTGTTGTCGATGAAATATGCCGGTTTTTTAGCCAGTTTTTTTGCGTTTTTTTCCAGAATTTCATAAAAATTATCATATTCATACTTAAACATTTTACACCTTTAAATAAATCATATTTAAGCTATTGCCGGATGCCGCTGTCTTAATTATGCTACAATTTTAACAAATTTGACAGAAAAAACCCACAAAAGGCATAAAATGAATCTGCCAAAAGATCAAAATGAGTTACTTCGTAATCTTGAAACACTCATTCAAAACACTTATGAAGTCGAAAAAGAGTTTATTGAGCTTAAAAACATTCTTAACGGCGTTATCGAATTTTTACCTCAGGCTTTGTGGGTTATTGATGAAAACGGTGAAATAATAGTCCAAAACTCCAACACAAAAGATTTCAACACTATCCCAAGCAGCGGGGAAATTGAATTAAACAACAAATTTTACCTCGTTCAAAAATCGACTATTAAAAACAAAACAATAATAAGCGCCACCGACATAACCGAACAGAAAAGAAACGAAAGGCTCATTGCCATGGGGCAGATGGCGGCTCATCTTGCTCATGAAATAAGAAACCCCATAGGCTCGATTTCGATTTTAATATCGCTTCTTAAAAAACAGTGTAGTGAAAACGAACTTATTGACGAAATGAAAAGCGGGGTTTTCAGAATTGAAAGAATTATTAAATCTACACTTCTTTATTCCAAAGGAATTGTTCCTAAAATAAAGACATTCCTGCTCAGCGAGCTTAGAAAAGAACTGGAAGTATCAATAAAATATTATTCATACACTAAAGAAATAAATTTTGTTTTTTTCCTTCCGGATTTTGAAATAAAAGCGGACTTCGACCTTCTGCTTCTGGTTTTACAAAATATGACATTCAATGCAATAGACGCAATAGAAGAAGACGAAACCGAAGAAGGGCTTGTTGAAATACTTTACGAAAATTCAGAGGATTATCATATTATCAATATATACGACAACGGCAAAGAATTTGAAAATAAAGATATACTTTTTGAGCCTTTCAAATCCACTAAAACCAAAGGAAACGGTTTGGGACTGGCTTTAAGCCTTGAAATTATAAAAGCGCACAACGGAAAAATAGAAATTGCCGATCAAAAAAAAGGATTTAAAATATATCTGCCGAAATAGTTGATGGTTGATGGTAGATGGTTGTTGATAAATTTTTAGTAAATGATTTGTTCACACTCTTCTTTGGTTATTCCTACACCGTCAATACACTCAAGTGTCCCGGCTGTAGCGTTGTAATCTATTTTTAGAATTTTATTTGAGTTATAAATATATTCATACCTGTTATCGTCATACTCTTTCCAGCAGCTTTGAGTTCTGCCGCCGCAACTGGGAACGGGGATTTTTAATACATATTTAAATAATGAAGTTTCATCTTTGCCGCTATCAAGCGATGTGGGATAACCTTCATTATTTAAATTTGTATTACCGTCCCCGTCGGGATCCCAGATATAGTTATCGTTTATTATCCACTTTCCGTGAATATTGTCTATTGAAGACTGAACGGAAGTCACAACGGATTTGACTCCCGAAGATTTGGCATGGGTTGTGAGGTTCTTAAATTTGGGGATGGCAACGGATGCCAAAACCCCGATTATAACAATTACAAAAATAAGCTCGATTAATGTAAAAGCTTTTTTCATTAGAATGATATTTCTCTGCTTATTGAATCAGTATTACCAATTAATTTTTTACATTTATCCTGAGTTGTCGTATCACTGAATTTAGTGCAGTCAATTGAATAAGTAACTTTTCTATTACCTACATCCAATGTAACTGAAGCAACTTCACTACTATTTTCATCATAATGATATTTACCCTCATCAGTACCTGAATCGTACTTCCAATTTTTTCCGTCTAATTTTACTATATCTTGTAATTTAAATGAACTATTATCTTCCAAATCCAAATAATTCACTGCAACTTCTGCAGCCTGTTGAGCCGTATCCATAGTAGTTTTTACCACGCTATTTGCTTCTGCATTTTGTTTAAGATTTAAAAATTTAGGAACCGCAACCGCTGCCAATAATCCGATAATCACAATAACGAAAATAAGTTCAATCAACGTAAACGCTTTTCTCATTTTTACTCCTTTTAAATTTTACATTATTATAACATATAATCGGCATATGAGATTTAAACATTAGAAATTTTATGCACTATCCATAAAATAAATCCAAGTATCATCATACTTATAACTGCCATTATTATACTTCCGGTTTCTATTCCCACGTTTACTCCTATTTTATCGCTTCGGTAAGATTCCACATCGGTAAAAATATTCCAAGAGCAAGTGTTAAAACAAACCCGGCAATTGCTGCAATCAGTATCGGTTCAATTAAAACTGCGATGTTATCTACTATGTATCTGTATTTTTCAAGATAATAATTGCTGACCTTTTGAAGCATCAATACAAGAGACCCGCTCTCCTCTCCGGCGGCTATCATCTGAACGGTCATATTTTCAAACATACCGCTTTCTTCAAATCCCTGTTTTATAGTCCCGCCTGTTACTATTGAATTTTTTATATGCTCAAACTGTTTTTTTATATATGAGTTTTCAACAATATTTAAGGCAATATCCACAGCATCTAAAATCGGAATACCCGAATCAATCAGCCTTTGAAGGACATATACAAACCTTCCCGTCATCGCAAGTTTAATAACGGGACCGACAATATAAATTTTCAAAAGCAGTTTATCCATTTTTAGTCTTATTTTTTCATTTGTATTGTAAAGATATGTGATAACGCCGAAAACAGCAACCGCACCTGTTAAAATATACAGACCGTAATGTTGAATCGACGCTTCTATCCATAATAAAAAACGGGTTGGCAAAGGAAGTTCGGAATGCAGCTGTGCAAACATACTTTTAAAAGGCGGAATTACAAACAGTATAACAACGGTAAAAGCCACCATCATTGCAAACACTATAAACATCGGGTAACGGGTGGCTTTTTTAAGTCTTTTCCTGTTATCCAAAATTTCATGCAAAATTACAGACAAATCTTTTACCGCTCTTGCCAAATCCCCCGTTTCTTCTCCGAGTTTTATCATTGAAGTTGTCAGTTTGCCCAGATCCCTTTCAAATTTCTCAAATGCGACAGTTAAAGAAAGTCCGGCTTTGATATCGTTCTCCAACGAAACAAAAATCTCTTTTAATTTTTTGTTTTTAATAGTGTCTTTTATATTGCCGATAAGCATATCAATCGCAAGTCCCGCATCAAGCATAACATACATCTGTTCCAATACGGAAATATATTCTTCAAGATCAATTTTTGAAATATCTAATTTTTTTAAAATTTCCCCGATAAAAGAAGGTTTATCAAATTTTTCTATACTTTTGATAATACCCAGTTTTTTATTTCTGAATTTTTCAATCGCCTGTTTCGGACTGTTTGCAGAAACAACAATTTCATTAAGCCTGCCTTTGGATATATATTCAATTTTAAAATACATCTATCTTAACCACCCTGAGTATTTCTTCAAGAGTCGTTACACCTTCTTTTATTTTCTTGACACCGTCTTGAACCATGGATATAAACCCGTTTTCTTTGGCTGCTTGCAAAAGCTCCGTTTTGTCTTTGTTGGTTGCAATTAAATGTGCCAGTTTCTCGTTAATAATAAGAACCTCGCTTATCATTTCACGTCCTATATATCCGCTGAACCCACACTCTTTACAACCTGTCCCCCTGTAAAAAGTAATTTCTTCTTTTAAAAACGGACTGATTGCCTCCAATTCATCTTTTGAAGGAATATACTCTGTTTTACAATGAGGGCATATTTTTCTTACCAGTCTTTGAGCCACAACGCCTATAAGGGAATCCGCAACCATATAGTTTTGGGCACCCATCTGTATCATTCTTGTAACGGCACTAGGGGCATCGTTCGTATGAAGTGTGGCTAAAACCAGATGCCCGGTAAGTGATGCCTGAATAGCGGATTCAAGCGTTTCTTTATCCCTAACCTCACCTATCATAACAATATCCGGATCCTGTCTTAGGATACTTCTTAAAGCTGCCGCAAATGTCATTCCCACTTTCGCATTAACGGGGATCTGCTGAATTAAAGGTATTTCATATTCAACAGGATCTTCCACGGTTATTATTTTCTTATCAACACCTTTTATTTCATTTAAAGCGGCATAAAGAGTGGTTGTTTTACCGCTTCCGGTAGGCCCAGTTACAAATACAATCCCGTAAGGGGAATGAATAAGCTTTTCAAATCTTTTAAGGTTATATTCGCTCATCCCAAGTTCCGTCATACGCAGAAGTATTTTTTCCTGATCCAAAATCCTTAAAACAACACTTTCCCCATGAAGAGTCGGAGTGGTTGAAACCCTGAAATCATAAACATTGGAACTGTAATTTTTCGTAAATCTACCGTCTTGCGGTTTTCTTTTTTCACTTATATCCATATTTGAAAGCAGTTTTATTTTAGATACAAGAGGAAAATATATATCTTTATCAAAAGAAAAAAGTTCTTTTAAAACACCGTCTGTTCTGGCACGAACGGAAAAATTATATCTCAAAGGCTCTATATGCACATCGGTTGCCCTGTCCTTAATTGCTTTTTCAAGAATCAGATCAAGAAGTTCGTCAATAGCGCTTACATTTTCCGTTCCTCCGCTTTTAAGTTCTTTTTTTACTTTGGCAATTAAAGCCTGGGTCGAAATATTTATTTTCAAACGCTCAACAATTATCTGAATATCCTTGCTCAAAGCAATAAACACCTTCAAAGGTTTAGGCGAAAATTTTTCTATCAACTCCAACGCATCATAATCAAGCGGATCTGCTGTTGCCACATAAATATATTCATCATCTTTCTTAAAAGGAACAACATGATGTTTTTCGATCAGATTTATAGGAAATGACGAAAGTAAATCATAATCAATTTTTTCACCGTATAAATCTACAAAAGGAAAATTCAGCTGTTTTGACAGTGCTTCAAGTATCTGCTTTTCAGTGGCAAATCCAAATTCTATAAGAATTTCCCCGAGTTTTTTATAAGTTCCTGAATTTTTAAATTCTTTTTGTTTATTTAACGCTTTTACAACCTCTTCTTCACTGATTATATTTTCATTTATAAGTAAATCCCCGAGCCTTACCTGTTGTTTAATCATCTGAACCATCGCCTTTTTATCAATTTTTCATCTTTAAACTCATCCACATACACTCTGTTTTTATTTTTATAAATATAATAGCTTATATTTTTTATTTTATTTTTAATTACTATTTTGTTGCCTATTTTTTTATATTTTTTATTTTTTAACGCTTCAAAAATATATGAGAGAAAATAGTCTGTTTCAGGAAGAGAAAAACCTTCAAACGATATATTGTCAAACACAAATGAACATATTAATTTTTTTTCCATATATATCGTTAAAAAATAAACGGCGTTTTTTCTACCAATTGATGTATTTTGCAATTTATGGGCAATATAAGGAAGCATAAAAAGATTATCCGTTTTTATACACGCATCTCCCATTATGCTTAAAGCTTTCTCGTTTTTGGCATATTTTCTTAAATTTGAAAAATTGCAAATTTGCAAATAGCGTTTATTTAAATAGTCTTTTAACATATTAGCCGATAAAAACAGGGTTAGAGCTAATATAAAATTAATAATTTTCACTTATATGCCTTTATCAAATCTAATACTTTTTTATCTTTACGATAATTGTAATATATTTTTAAAATTTTAACAGCCTTCTCTTTCTGCCCCAAAGCATACAGGGCTTTTGCACTCATAATCCAAGAATCGGGGAATTTTTTATTTTGTATATTGGCGTTTTTTGCCCATTTTAAAGCCTTTTCATACTGACCTTTACCGAAATACTGTTTTGAAAGGGCTATGCATGTATCAAAAGACGGCAAAGTTTTGCTTTGAATCAGCACATGTTTTTTTACAGCGGGAAGAAGTTTTTTTGTTCGATTGTGCTCTTTTTGCTGTTTTACCGGTTCGGTAATATTTAAATCCAGAATTAAGCTTATTTTTTTTATCTCTTTTTCTTTTACGGCACTTTTTTGTTTATCGACCGTTGCATTTGGCTTTTTGAGCGTTTTTACCGTTTGTCCGTGTGTCTTAACAGCAGGTTTTTTTGTTTCAGGTGTATGTTTTGGTTTGTTTGAATCTGTGTAATAATTTCTTACAGCCAAAAATCCGGCAGCTACAAATATAAAAAACACCCCGGTATATAAAACAAGCTTTTTTATCCTTTTCTGCCTGCATTTTTTTTCAAGTTCTAAAAACGTCATTTTAAAAGCCCCAGTTCAATTGCCGTCATATCAATGATGCACGAATCCAGTTTATTATATTTAAATGAATTTCTCAAAGAATAATCAAGCAGACTCAATGCCGTAAAAACAAATTTTTTCGACAGTCTGAAATTCCCTTTTGTCATTTTATAAATTTTTTTCAGTCTTTTTTTATCTATCAGATCATAACGGTTATATTTTATAAATTTCGACATCACATACTTTTCAAATTCATCGAAAGTTAAAGGTTTTAAGAAGATTTTTTTAGTATATCTTGATGCAAATTGCGGAAGAGAGGCGATTTTTTCACCTTCATTTTTATGCATACTGAAAACAACCATGTTTCCGTTATCGCTTAAAAGCCTTAAAAATTCTATCATTTCTTCACTTAACAGCTGAGCTTCATCAACCAAAACCGTTTTATCTTCTAAATTTTTATGCAGGTTTAAAAACTCCTCTTTTGTCAAAAAAAGCTCTTTTTGCAAAATATACTTTTGGGGATATTTATGTTTCAGAAGTGAAAGCATATAGCTTTTACCGCTTCCGGGCATTCCCAGCAAAAACACAATGTTAGATTTGCTTGCCACAAGCTCCTCTTTTACTATTTCAAAATTAATATAACTGAAAAAATCATTAATATCAATTCTGTCCCTGAATTCCTCTATCAGTTTATTTAACATTTAAATCCTCTAAACTCGGAAGTTTTTTATACCCGTAATCTTTTAAAGTAATGTGTTTGTTCAAATCTATAATATGCGGTGTAATTACAAAAACAAGTTCCTTTTTTGTGCTTATCTCTTCTTTGGAAGAAAAAAGATACTTAATTAACGGAATTTCCTTTAATATAGGAACTCCGTTTACGTTTAAACGTCTGTCATCCATAATAAGACCGCCCAATACAAGAGTATTGTTGTTTTTTATTCTTACCACACTCATCATAGTGTTTTCTTTGGTGTTTGGGGGCCTGTCTCTGTTTGTGTCATATGCATCTAAAGGATTTATAAATTCACTTATTTTAGGATTAATACTCAATATTATTTCACCATTATCGCTTATTTGAGGGGTAATATCAAGCAAAACACCTATAAATTTAGACCCGATGGTGTATTCCGTTGAAGGATTTCCGTTTTCATCACTCGTAACATCGGAAGCATATTTATAATAAATTTTTTTACCTACGCTAATTATCGCCTTTTGATTGCTTAACGCAACAAGTTTCGGATTGGATACCGTATTTACATTTCCGTTTTGTGCCAGAAAATTCAAAAGTCCTACAACATTAAACGCCGCATCACTGAATACAGACTGTGCCCCGCCGATATAAGTTCCCCTTACCGGAACATTCGTCCTGTTTAAATGTATAGAAAGCTGTGACCAGTCAATACCTGTTTTATGAGATTTTGAAAGAGTCACACTGTATATTTTTACATCGATGAAAACTTCTTTATGCAATCTGCTGTTTAATTTATTTATATATTTTTCTATTTCTTCAAGCTGGTTTTTGTTTCCCGTTACGGTAATTAAGCCGGAATTTCTATCGATTATCGGATTTTTAAAATTCGCGTTTGTATTTTGCAAAATCAAGATAACATTACTTTTTAAATTATCCCAAAAATCAAACTTATAATCGGATGTTATACTGTTTTCTCCGCTTTTATCGTTATCATCATTGTTATTACCGCTGTCGTCACCGCTGTTAAAACCATCGCTGTTTATATTTGTTTTACCGGTTATGGAATTAGGAATAAAATCTATTTTAAACGTTTCTGTTTTATTATACACAACCGTAACCGTATTGCCTTTTATATCATAAAAAAGATTTGCATTTTGAAAAAGTGTTTTTAAAAGCTCGTCAAAAGAAACATTCTCAACATTAATAAATTCGATTTTTTGATTTATTATTTTTTTGGCTTCGTCATCTTTTAATACAAAGTTTATTTTGCACTCGTTAACAAGATCGTTTAAAACCGTTTTCATAGAAATCGGATTGGCTATGTGGAGACTAAACAGCTTTTTATTGCAGTCCGCAGAAAAAAGAATCCCGGCTAACAATAAAAAAATAAATATTTTTTTCATTTTACAACCTTTAAAACTATTAATTTTGATTTTAAAATTTTTATTTTCCCGTCTTTTTGCAAAATAACTCCTTCGGGTTCTATTTTCATTACCCTGAACCCCTCCACATAATCTCCCGGTTTTACCCATTTTCCGTTTATGTTTGCTTTGTTTTGAAAAACAGCATACAGTTGCAATACTGTTTGCACATAAGTATCTGAAATATTCGTTTCAACTTTTTTGTTCTTAAAACAAACACCCTGAAAAATATTATACTTTTTTACCTCTTTAAATTTAGGTTTATAGCCGTTAATATTTTTAATCGTGTTTACAATCTGCGAAACATCGGCATAAAGTAAAGCACCCAAAAACATTGTTCCATAAATAATTAATTTTTTCATCTAAAACTCCAAAAAACGCATTCTAACTTAAAAGAAACGTCTTTTTTCTTAGAAACATATAAAGTTCTGACACTTTTGATTGCGTGTATTTTTTCCAAATCCCGGATAAATTTATAAAATTTCATAAATTTATCCTCAGGAAATTCCCCGGATATATCTATTTCATAAACTACGTATCCGTTTACATCCTTTTTGATAACATAAGATGCGAGAATTTTATTTTCTGATGCTTTTTGTAAAACATTTTTTAATATATCAATAAATTTTTCCTCTTTTATATTTAAAACATCGGATGTTTTAATCAGGATATTAAGATATTTCAAATCTTCCGAATATACGGTATTTTTTTCTTTCAGACTTTTTAAACTTCTTTTAAGGGCTGTAAGTTTTGATTTTAATTCGTTTGTATTTTGCATTTTCCGCTCTAATTCGGCAATTATGTCCCGGTTTTCTTCAATGGTTTTTGAAAGAACTCCGTAATTAAAATTGTAATAAACTACAAAAACCGCAATTACAACAGACACATACAAAAGAATTGTGTTTTTTTTATCCAGTTTATTTAAATATTCTTCTATTTTATTCATCATAACTCACTTCCGAAATATAAACACCTTTCTTATTGTCAATCTTAGCTGAATATATGTTTTTATAACCGCTTTTATATAAATATTTCATAAATTCAGCTACATTCGATGAATTGTCAAATCCGCTGACAATCAACAGATTTATATGTGTTCCGTCTTTTTCAAATGAAAGAAGTTTTAAATTGTATTTTTTTAATCCGTTAATCAAATCGCTCAGTATATTCGCCGTCAAAGGGTTTTTCCGGATATTGTCCAAGTATATTATTTTATCCGAAACATCACCAATCTGCTTTTCAAGCGCCTTATTGCTGTTTATCAAATTCAGATTTTCTTTTTTTAATTTTTTTACGGCAATTCCAAGCAGTCTTTCTTCCCTGCTTTTTCTTGCAATTTTCTTTTTTAATACGAAAATCCGGTTTTGCTGGTTTTGTATAACCTTATATTTTGCATAAGTGTCATAACCTATAAAAAGAATACCAAGTAAAATAAGAATAGTTAAAACACCGGTTTTTGTTTTATAAAAACTCTCCGGTTTTGGAAAAATTGAAAAATTTTCATTCTCGTTCTTATAATGTCTGCTGTTATAAAAAACCGCCGTATAATCAAAAGCGTCATAATCTGTGGCCAACTCGTATTTTTTAAATTCTATTCCGCTTAAATTCCAAAAATCGGTATAGTTTTCATATAAATTTTTTATTTCAAAAGAAGAATAAAAAAATATCCTGTCTATTTTCGAAAGCCCGTAGTAACTTGTAGAATAGTTTGCCAGATTGTTTACTTTCATAAAAAACTGTGAAAAAAACGATTCGACATTTTTAAATTCATTTTCATCATCATAAGCGGATTCATCCAAACCTTTTACCGTAAGAATCTCCATACACTCATCTATGCTCTTGTCAAGCTGTTTGGCAAGCGCTGAAAGTTTGCTTATACTTTTGACAAAAACAAATTCCCCGTTTTCAAAACAGCTTAAAAACGCTTCATCCCTCGTAAAATAAATAAATATATCGTTTTTAGGGTTTGTTTTTGAGAGTTCATAGTATTCCTGAAAAACAAAAGGCTTAACACTTATAAAATCAATATATTTATATATTTTTAAATATTCTTCAAACTCTTTTTTAAGTTTTTCTGTTTCAACCGTAAACGCTTCAACGTTTATATAATCTTCAAATTCTTTAAAATAATAATTTATTTTATAATCTTTTGAATAATCCAGAGAACCTTCTGTAAACACATATTTTTCCGCTTCTATTTCAAGCATGTCTTTTTCAATATTCTTTGAAAGTTTAAACGTCAGGTTAAGAATGTTTTCATAGCTCAATACAGCAGTTGCTATGCCTTTTTCATAAGAAAATTCTTTTTTTACAATTCTGTCGTTTTCATTTATATATATATTGTCTTTTGCTAAATAAATTACTTTCAACACTTCACCTTATTGTTCCGGTTACGGGATATATCGTTATATTTTGTTCAATATCTTTATCATTTCTTTTAACAGTTACAATTATATTTGTATGTATTATATATGTCAAGTTATTATCCACACTTCCGTTATAATCCCTCCCCAAATAATCGAAACACAGTTTTTTATCATCCAATAGCGGTGAAATTTTCAATTTAATGTAACTTTTATTGAAATCAAATTTTATTTTGGAATCTGCTTCATCGTCTGTAAGCCACTCTTTATCGAACTTTATACAAAAATAGCCATCAAATCCTTCCGCTTTATAGCCAATAGCATTTGATTTTTTTTCCATAATTTTAGCTTTAAGCATCTGTGTATAGGCAGTAACTTTTTCATCAGGTATATACTGCAAGCCTAAAAATGACAAAATACCCATAATTACTATTACAAAAATCAGCTCTATTAAACTAAACGCTTTCATTCAAGGCCTTTGAAGGGTGACTTTTTCAAGTCTTATTTTCTTAATATCCGGATTTTTATTCGTAACAACCACTTTCATCAACACATATCCGTGTGACTGTGGTGTGCTAATCGGTTTTTCAAGTGTATTGTCATTGCAACCGCAGTTTCCGTTATAACAATAATACCTCAAAACAGTAATATTCGCTTCAAACTTTCCGTTTTCATCAACAAAATGAATATTTTTCAAACAATTGCCTTTCTTTTTTCTGTCATAACCTTCAATAGCCAAAACTGCGTTTTCTATCGCACTTTGCATAAAAAGCTGAGCGCGCTGCTGCAAATAGGTATCGGAAGTGTGATTTACCGAAATAAAAGCGAATTTAACAACCGCCACCATCAGCGTCGCTATCAAAAGCATAATAATAAGAGCACTTATAAGCCCGAATCCTTTTTTCATTTAAAAAAACACCTTTTCATTTTTCATTTTTCACTTTTCATTTTTCACTTTTCATTTTTCACTTTTCATTTTTCACTTTTCATTTTTCACTTTTCATTTTTCATTTCTTAAGTGGCCGGGTTCGCTGCGCTGATTTTCCATTGTCCATTTTCCATTGTCCATTCTAAAACGCCACTTTCTGTTTTGACACGGTTATGTTAATATCGGCTTTTTGTTTATTCATTGTAATTTTAAAAACAAGATGTGAATTTATTTTTCTAACCCTAAAAGCAGCAACATTTTGAGCCAACAAGGTTACATTTCCCGCATGATTGCCGTGATTATCAGCACAAAACGTCTCCCTAAGCCAAGGACGGTAATTGTAAAACAGCAGCAAATCGTTATCATGCAATTCATTAGAATCCAAATCATTGCAATGCCAACTGTTTTTGATATCCTTATACAATGCTATTGCATAGGCACTGTCAACCAGATAAAATTTTTCATAAATCCTTTTACCCGTAATATTTTCATCTAGTGTAATATTACAATCATTATTCCCTGTCGAAGTAGTGTCTGTAACAGTAAACACATAATTATGTTTATTTCCGTGCCATCCGAAAGAGTTATTATAATTATCCAAAGCCCCCTCTTCCCCCCGGTCAAAACTTCCGGCAAAAATAACTGCGGTTAAGTCTTCAATATTTTTTGAGGATTTATATTTATTATGTAAAACTTCATTTATAAAATTTGTATTAAAATCCCTTGCCACTAAAATTCTGTTGTTTTTATCACTTGCATACAAATCCGCAAAACCGCTTAAATTCCTCTCAACCATCGCATCGTTTAAATAACCTATCCATTCCAATACGGAGTAACTATTATCGTTTATTTCACCGATATATTTAAAATCATGACCGGGATTGTATCCAATAGTGCTTAAAGGCACCCTGTAATATAGAAGCTGTGCCACCTGATCGAGAGTCTGCTGGGATTGAAATTCAAATTCGGCAGTTTTTTTTGCTATGAAATTTCTTACGTAAAGCTTACTTAAAATCTGAAACCCGCCTATTAAAACAAATGAAAGTATCACAATTACAAAAATAGCTTCAATTAACGTAAATGAGGATTTAAAATTATTAAAATTTTTCATTTTCCATTTTACATTTTTCATTTCTTTAATTCTCAATTCTCCATTCTCAATTATTTATCACCATTGCACGCCGTTTATTTTAATATGCCCTATATTTGCGCTGTAATAGCTGATTGATGATATCACATTACCGCTTGAATCCGAAACGCTTACATTAATTCTTTTTATATTTTTTTTATCATCACTTGTAGAACCAAAATTAAAACTTAATTCTTGATTATCATAATCGTAATTTCCACCGCTCCATTCATTCGAATAGTTAACATCTATTTTTAAAGTATAAGTAGTGTGCCCGTTATTTAATGTATCGGTATATCCGTTGTATCTTTCAATATAATCATATTCCCCGCTTGAATTACTAAGAATATCACTTTCTTCAATTCCGTTTAAACAGTTTCTGCTGCCTTTAAATCCGCCTTTTCTATATCCTGTGGAAGCGTTACAGTCAAGATAAAGGTTTTGTCCGGTTAATAATATATCGTCATATTCGGTATTGTTTTCATCATATTCTTTAAGAGAAATATCCATCATTTTACTCATCATATTAAAAATAGAATCTTCTTTTCTGGAAAACTCAAGACTTTTATTACTTATGTATATTATTTTCGGAATGGTTGTAAACACAGCAGCAATAATAACAATCGTAAAAATCAGTTCGATTAATGTCAAAGCTTTTTTCAAGTTTCCGCTTCCTTTTGAGAAATCAACACATCTTCTATCACTTCATCAAGATCTCCGTCAAGTATATCATCAACCCTTGAATAGGCTTTATTACTCCTGTTGTCTTTTACCTGCTGATAAGGAAACAGCACATAACTTCTGATCTGATGTCCCCACCCCATTTCATCTTTGGGTTTACCATCTTCCTCGGCTTTTCTTTTTTCAAGTTCAAGCTCGTAAAGCTTTGATTTTAGCATTTTAAAAGCCATTTCTTTATTTTTATGCTGGCTTCTGTCATTTTGACATCCCACAACTATACCTGTCGAAATATGCGTAATTCTTACCGCACTTTCCGTTTTGTTAACGTGCTGCCCGCCCGCACCGCTTGCTCGGAAAACGTCAATTCTTATGTCTTTTGGATCAATCTCTATTTCTATATCATCATCAATTTCAGGTGAAACCTGAACGGATGCAAAAGATGTGTGGCGTCTGCCTCCGCTGTCAAACGGACTTACTCTTACAAGCCTGTGAATTCCATTTTCGGCTTTAAGATATCCGTATGCGTTTTCACCTTTAATTATAAAACTCACATCCTTAATCCCTGCTTCATCCCCCGCCTGATAATCAAGCACCTCAACCTTCCAGCCTCTTCTTTCGGCATACCTCAGATACATTCTGTAAAGTATGCTTGCCCAGTCGTGAGATTCCGTTCCACCGGCTCCCGGATGAATTGAAATAATGGCGTTTTTTGAATCGTTTTCGTCACTGAGCATTACTTCAATTTCCAAATCCCTGATTATTTTTTTAAGCTCTTTCACATCTTCAAACACTTCATTTAGAGTCTCTTCATCCTCTTCCATGCTTGCCAGTTCAAACATATCCTTATTATCCTGAAGTGCGGTTTTTGCTTTTTGATATTTTTCCAGTTTTCTTAAAATTGCGTTCTTTTCTTTTTGAACTTTTGCACTTTTTTTAGGATCGTTCCAAAACTCCGGATCGTTTTCCATCTCTTCAATTTCTTTAAGCCTTGCCTCAAGTTTCTCAGGTTTTAGTATTGATTCGATGTTTTCTATTTTATTTTCAAGGTCTTTAATTAACTCACTATATTCGTATGCATCCATTTTTATCCTTTACAGTTTTCTTTTAAATATTTATAAAATTTATTTTTCAAAACAGGCAGTTTCTCTTTTATTATTCTCTCAACCAATGCCAAATTCACTCCTTCATAACTATGAACTATAAAATTTCTGACATCATACGCACCTTTTGCATCCAAAAGTAAATCCATTTTCGAAAGAATTTCAACATCTATTTTATTCATCTCTTCTCCAATCTGTGATAAATGCATCAAAATTGCAGCTCTATATGTAACTTCATCCTCCAAAGCCTTCGTTACATATCCGGCTTTTCAAACGGTTTGAAATATAAAATCAATTCTTTGTAACACAAATTCTATTTTTTCACACATCTATTTTATCTTTAAGCATATATTTTTTAGCAATAGAATTAAGTGTACTTACATCAATCAAATCGACTTTTTTACCCAATTCTTTTTCAATATCACTTTTTATTTCATACAAATAAGTAAAAAACTCTAAAGGATCCACTTCATACAAAAAAGTGTCATCAATTTGATACAATATATCTATATCGCTTGTTTCTCTCATTTCGCCTCTTGCCGCAGAGCCTATTATTGCAATTAATTTTATTCCTTTATATCTGTTTTTCAGTTTTTTCAGCAAATTAATATATTCTTTTGGCTCCATTTTTATCCTTTAGTATGTAGTAAGTAGTGGGTAGTTAGTAGTTATAATTTTTACTTAATTGTTTTATCATTCTTATAAGTTCATTCAATTCATTTACCCACTTAAACCCTTCTCTTTTATTTATATATCCGATATCCATACCGATATAAAT
>Ga0256837_1000802_pt1 | contig 24271 bp, 17 predicted proteins | sample 4562384metaG_FD_185976 | JGI IMG/M metagenome (GOLD analysis project Ga0256837, IMG submission 185976) | Hydrothermal vent microbial communities from Guaymas Basin, Mexico - 4561-384 | ecosystem: Environmental > Aquatic > Marine > Hydrothermal vents | place: Mexico: Guaymas Basin | collected...
GATATCACTTAAGTTTTCAGTAATTGGAAATTTTACCATTGCCATCTCTTTTTCAACCATATCTGCGTGTTCATAAACACGAAGAACAGGGATAAGCTTATGGAGTTGTTTTGTAATCTGCTCCATCACACGTACACTTCCAGAAGTTACTATCGTCAAGCGGGAGTATTTTGAATCTGGAATAGGTGCAACTGTTAAAGATGTGATATTATATCCACGACCAGAGAAAAGGTCTGTAACACGCGAGAGTACACTCGCTTCATTTACTACGATAACAGAGATTACTCTTCTAGCATTATCAGTCATTATTTACTCTCCTTTTTCTCTAGTAGCATCATATTAAACAAACTTCCACCTGCTGGAACCATTGGAAGAACATTTTCAAATCTCTCAACAATAACTTCAATAAAAGCAACAACATTCTTCTCAACAGCATCTTTTAACGCTGCATCAAATTCCTCTTTTGTACGTACTCTGTACCCTATTCCACCAAAAGCTTCAGAGAGCTTGACAAAGTCAGGTTGCACAGAGAGATCTGTTTCTGAGTGACGTTTGTCATAGAACAGTGTTTGCCATTGGCGAACCATTCCAAGAAAGTTGTTATTTAAAATAATATTAATAACAGGGAGCTTTTTCTCAACCGCTGTCATTAACTCCTGAACATTCATTAAAATAGAACCATCACCTGTAAAGTTAATACTTATCTTCTGTGGAGTACCAGCTTTTACACCTATAGCTGCTGGAAAACCAAACCCCATAGTACCAAGACCACCAGAACTTATAAACTGACGAGGTCTGTTAAATGGATAAAATTGTGCTGCCCACATCTGGTGTTGTCCAACATCTGTAGAGATATTAGCATCATCACCAAGAAGTTTACCTACACGTTCAATAACCCATTGAGGTTTAAGTCTTTCACTATCTTCATGGTATGTCAAAGGATGAAGTTCATTAAAATTATTGATGGTCTCTCTCCATGATTCATAATTATCTGCATCAACAATATCAACTTGAGTGAGCATATCTTCAACAACATTTTTTACATCACCAACGATTGGAAAGTCTGCATTTACAAGTTTGGAGATCGATGCAGGGTCAATATCTACATGGATAACACCAGCATTTTTTGCAAACTCTGAAAGCTTTCCTGTTACACGATCATCAAAACGAGCACCCAAGGCAATAAGCAGATCTGTTTCACTCGCTGCCATATTAGCTGCATAACTTCCGTGCATACCAAGCATACCTACTAAAAGATCATCATCATGAGAGAGTGTTCCACGAGCCATAAATGTTTCAACTGCTGGAATACCTGTTTTATGAACAAGTTCACGAACCTCATATGCTGCATTTGCATTGATAATTCCACCACCAAGATAAAAAAGTGGACGCTTCGCTTTTGCTATAGCCTCCATCGCTTTTTTAATTTGACGAGGATTCCCTTTTGTATGTGGCTTGTATGTTTCAAGATTGATATCTATATCATAATTAAACTCAGCAATCTGTGCTGTTACATCTTTTGGGATATCAACATGAACAGGTCCTGGACGACCAGAAGCTGCTATATAAAACGCCTCTTTTAAAATACGTGGTAGATCTGCGGCATCAGTTACTAGATAGTTGTGTTTCGTACAAGAGCGGCTAATACCTACAGCATCTATCTCTTGAAATGCATCTGTACCGATTAAACTCATAGGAACCTGTCCAGAAATTACAACAAGTGGAACAGAATCCATATAGGCATCTGCTAAACCTGTTACTGCGTTGGTAAAACCTGGACCTGATGTGATCATAGCGACACCGACTTTTCCTGTTGCTTTGGCATAACCCTCTGCTGCATGGACTGAAGCTTGTTCATGACGGTTTAATATATGTTGGAATTTATTTTGTTTGTATATCTCATCATAGACATTCATTATTGCTCCACCAGGGTAGCCAAAAACTGTGTCTACACCCTCAGCAATAAGTGCTTCAATGACCATCTGTGCGCCACTAATTTGCATGAAAAGTCTCCTCTAATTATGTTAAAATTAGAGGATTATACTTAAAAGAAGCTATATTTGAGGTTAAAAGGGGAGGTAATTATAAAGAGCAATCTTAATCTAAGATTGACTCTACTATCATTGAAGGTCTCCACATCTCCATAGAGCCTTTTTTCAAATGACCTAACTGTAGTTTGGTATCTGGATATTTTTTCTTAAACATTTCATAAAAAAGTTCAATTCTATCATCTAATCCAAAGTTAACTATATAATTTTTTATACCATTTTCTATCTCACTGCGTTTTCTTTTTTCCCTAAGAGCATGTTCAAGTTGACTAATATAACACCAAGAAAATACAGTAGCAATAGCAGTATATTTAGAGCTTACATTAAAATATTTTTCAAGTGCTTCTTTCACTCCATTTGCATCACCAAGTGCAGCATAAATATTTGCTTTTCTAAGATCTTCATTCCACTCTTCTAAAAGTTTTTGACCAGCTTTTGTCTCTTCCAAATCTTCTGAGAGTGCCATCATATTATATGCAATTGGATAGTTTTCATCTTCAATAGCATCATAAAACTTTTGTTTATTTTCTATCTCTTTCATAAGAGTTCTTACTTCATCTTTAAAATCATAAAAATTACCCAGTACTCTTAGAATTTTCATCGCTTCAACATTATCACCATCATAAATAAGCTTTTGTGCTTTCATATAAAGATTATCTGCATAAGCACTCATCTTGTCGTATTCAGGAAATTCTCTTAAAAATGGATGTTGTTTTACAAGTTCAGAAGCAGTTCTAAAATCTTTTTTACCAAGAGCATTGCGAAAACGTTTATATATTTCACCTTTTGTCATAATATCTTGTATAAACATTGTCTTTTCACTGACCCCTCGATAAGGTGCAAGTATCTCTCTTGCTCTGTCAGCTCCATTTGGCATAAGTGCATATTTTTGTGCTTCATAAAGAGCTTTTTTCCATTTTTCTTCCAAAAGCTTGTAAATTTTAGATTCTTTATAAACAGGATACCTATTTGCCAAGCTATATGCAAGTGCAATTTTCCCCTTTTTAGCAAGATCTACAAATTTATCATACTCTGCATAATCTTTCATCAGTTTTTGAATAATTCTATTTTTTGATGGAATCTCTTTAAAAGATTTAAGCATTAGTTGAGCTTTCTCTTTTTGATGATTTTGAAGTGCTATTTTTGCTTTTTTCAGAGTATTTTCCCAAAGATTTGAAACAAGCTCATAAATATGCGTATAGCGAAGAATAGGATTTTTCTTTACCTCCTCCTCGATAGCATCTATATTTTTCTGCATCAACAGCTCTTTGAGTTTTTCCTCGTTCTCATAAATATTATAATACATCAAAAAGCCGTCTTCTGTACCCAAAATCAAATGATCTTTCTCATCATCATAAGTCATAGCAGTGATTGGAGAATTGATTTTAATAAAACGTTCAGATAGAAGTTCATATGTTGTCAAATCATAAACCAAAACATACCCTAGTTTTGTTCCCAAAAATAAAAACTGATCGTTTTTACTGATTGTAAGTTGTACTACATCATCATGAATACCATTGAGCCTCTCAATTACTTTGCCACTGTATATATTCCAAATAATAGCTTTGGAGTTTTTATCTATACTTATGAGTTTGTTTTTATCAAAAAACTTTAGCTTCATCACAGCTGCCGAATGAGCTCTGAGTTTCTCTTTAGGATTCATGGTAACAAGATTAAAAAGCTGAATCTTTTTATCATAACTTCCTGTTGCTATCCAGTTGCCATTTTTTGAAAATGCTACATCATTGATAGTATCGGCATGATGAGGAAGTGTAAAAACCAATTTACCACTTTTTGTATCAACTGCAAAAGTTTTTCCATCATCACCACAAGAAAACATATATCTTGAGAGTGGATCTATACCAACACAAGAAGCTTCTCCTTGGTGTCTATCAACTCTGGTAATAGCTTTTTTTGTCTCTGCGTTATATAGTCTGGACTCTCTACAGTCAGAAGAAAGTGTTGCAAAATATTTACCATTGTTACTATAAGCAACCACACTAGTTTTATATCTTTCATGGGTAATATTAACCTTAAAACCATTCATAAGTTTAAAGTTTTCTTTATCATAAAATCGTACAGTGGTTTCAGAATCAATGACAACAAGATGCTTGTCATTCAATATCTTTATCATAATAACAGGTTTTACAATGCTTAAACTTTTTACAATCTTCATAGAAACTTACTCCCTTAAGTAGCCCTCTTGTTTTAGGACCTTACGTATCTCATCTTGATGTTCTTTCCCTTTTGTTTCCATATGAACAGTAACGTTTGCATCTCCATAGTCAAGCGAGATAGATGTTCTGTCATAAGCGATATGCACTATATTAGCATTGAGTTCTTGCAAAATTTGGGTAAAGCGCATCAAAGAACCTGGTTTATCAACCAAAGTAACAGTTACTTTCATTTTACGATGAGACTTGAGTAAACCTTTTTCAATGATGACAGAAAGAAGTGTTACATCCATATTACCGCCACTAAGAACAATAACTACATTTTTATTTTTATACTCATCAAGTTTATGATGAAGTAATGCAGCAACACCAACAGCTCCAGCACCTTCAACAACAAGTTTTTGCTTCTCTAAAAGGTATAAAATGGCACTTGCTATCTCTTCATCATCCACGCTGACTATCTTATCAACATTTTTTAAAGCATACTCAAGTGTTACAGGAGATGTATCACGCACCGCTATACCATCGGCAATAGTTCTTACACTTGTTGAGTCAACAGGTTTTTGTATGTCGTATGAGTTTTTAAATGCAGGTGCACCACTTGCACTTACTCCAATCACTTCAATATTTGGATTTGTTTCTTTCATGGCAGTGGCAATACCAGCAATCAGCCCACCACCACCGATCGGAACTATAACGGCATCAAGATCAACACATTTTTGTAAAATCTCCAGCCCTACAGTACCCTGACCAGCTATCACCTCTTCATCCTCAAAAGGGTGAACAAATGTCAGTTTATTCTTCGCTCCATATTCAAGTGCATAAGCGTATGCTTCATCATAATTACTACCTGCCAATATAACTTCCGCACCATAATGTTTTACACCATTGACTTTTGTAAGCGGAGTTGATTCTGGCATCACAATAACAGCTTTTATACCAAATTTACTTGCAGAAAGAGCAACTCCCTGTGCATGATTACCAGCACTGGCAGCAACAACACCACAAGCTCTTTGCTCCTGTGTCAATGATGCTATTTTATTATAAGCACCACGGATTTTAAAAGCACCAGTAACTTGAAGGTTCTCTTTTTTAAGATAAACATTAACACCAGTAATTTCACTAAGATAAGGTGCAAAAGCTAAAGGGGTTTCTACAACAACACCCTCGATTCGTTGTTTTGCTTCTTGAATTTTTTGTAAGTTTAACAAATGTTTTTGCCTATTTTAGATTTTGGTGATCAACCATAGCACACTGGTTTTGAACAACACGCATTCCAGCATCTTGTGCTTTTTGTGCCGCTTCATTATTCACTATACCTTGTTGCGCCCAAAATACTTTTACATCACCACGAGCTATACAAGCATCAGCAACTGCATCAAGTGCCGCTGGTTTTCTAAAGATATCCACCATATCTACCTCAAAAGGGATCTCAGCCAAAGAACGGTACACTTTCTCACCTAAAATTTTATCCTCTTTAGGATATACAGGTACTATTTTATATCCATGCTCTTGCAAGTACTTTGCTACTCTGTGACTTGCTTTTGTTTCATCAGGTGAAAGTCCCAAAACCGCTATAGTTTTTACTGTATCAAAAATCTCTTTTACTTCATCCATATTGGAATTGACTGTTGGAAATTCACACTCCATAAATAATCCTCATAATTAATATTGGGACAATTGTATCAAAGCAAAGATATATTTATTATAAAATAACAAACTTCATCTTAGTATTTGAACTTCAGCAGTTACCTACCTAGTACTTCAACTTTTAATCAACTATCTCTAAAAAACTAGTCCCATCACCACGAGGAGTTACCTTTATCTGTAATGGTATTTGCTCTTTTAAAGCCTCTACATGGGAGATAACACCCACCATCTTACCACTGCTTTGTAAAAGATTAAGTGCATTGAGTGCAGTCTCTAGGCTCTGTGCATCGAGGGTACCAAAACCCTCATCCAAAAAGAGCGAGTCTATAGATATCTTCTGACTTGCAAGTTCTGAAAGCCCTAATGCCAAGGCAAGACTCACAATAAAGCTCTCTCCGCCAGAGAGTGTAGAAACACTTCGCATAACATTGCCCTGATAAGCATCGATCACTTCTAACTCTAAAAGTTTTTCTTGATTGCGTGAGAGTCTGTAGCGATCACTTAAAATTTTTAGATGTTCATTTGCAAGGTATATAAGCTGATCGAGTGTCACCCCTTGGGCAAACTTTTTAAACTTTGCACCATCTGCTGAACCTATGAGTTCGTTGAGTTTTATCCAGATTGTAAAAATCTCTTTTTTCTTTTGCAGTTTTTCTATCTTTACTTTAAACTCATGGCTCTTTTTCTCATTGAGTTCTAAGACTTTTTTATCGCTTCCTATACTCTCTTGCAAAGCATCTACTTTTTGTTTTAAAAGCGACTCTATGATTTCAAGTTCCTCTTTTGACTTATCGGTTAAAGGCTCTTTTTCATGCTCTTGAAGTCTCTGTATGCTTTGTAGTTTAAGTGTTTGGAGCTTGTTGTATCTCTCTTGTATATCTTTACAAAAAAGTGCCAACTTCTCTCGCTCTTCTTGCTCAAGGAGTGCCTTTGTAAACGCTTGGGTATTTTCAAATCCATTTTCTCTATAGAGCTCATCGAGTTCTGCTTTGAGTTGTTTGAGCTTTGTTCTTTCTTGTTCTATTTTCTTCTCTAAAGTTTCTTTATTTGCTAGTCGTTCTTTATATTTTACACTTAGTTCACCCAGCTCACGTGATACAGCTTGTTCTTTTTCTTGCACTCTTTTATGTTGTGCAGTTATCTCTTTTTCATAAATATCCAGATCAGCAACATTTAGTATGGCTACTCTTTGTGTTGAGAGTTCCCTCAGCTTCTCTTGTAGCTCTTGTATGTTTGCCTGAACTTGCTTTATCTCGTGATCGAGTGAGGAGAGTTTTGTTTCACTCTCTTTTTTGTCAATGCTGTATCTATGAAGTTGTGACTCTAAGTGTTTTGATGTGTCCATTGTTTTAAGATAGCGCTCTTTTCTTTGGAGCAGCTTTTGATAGAGTGCATCAAGGTTCTCTGTCTCAAACGGCAAATCAAATGCTTTTATTAAAGACGCTAAAGCATCTAAAAGCTCTTTCATTTTTGATTCATTTGATTGGAGAGCCATAAGCAGTTGTTCTTTTTCACTGTGAATCTTCTCTATAGAACTCTGCATCTCAGCAAGCTGTTTCTCTTGTAGTTGAAACTCTTTGTTTGCCTTGTCTCTTGCTTTAAGAAGTTCTTCTTTTTGGAAGCGATTTTGCTTTATGGCTTCTAATTTTTGCGTAAGTTCTTGCTCTTTTTCTTTCAGTGCTATCTCACTATCGTCGCTAGGTTCAAAAGAGTGCTTTTTAAAAAGCTCTTTGAGTGTTGCTATTGTTTTGTCTAACTTTTGTATCTCAAGCTGAGAGCTTTCTTGTTTTGTCTGTGCGACACTTATATCTGACGCCAACTTTTGCAGCTCTTTTTCTTGCTTTTGTAACGCTTGTGTTTGGCTTTGTATCATCTCTTTTGTTTTATCTATCTCGATGACTTCAAAATCTTTAGCAAAAGGATGCTCTGTAGCACCACACAACATACACGGTTCACCTGCAACAAGACGCGCTCTATCCTCTTCATACTTTGTAAGCAGTTGCTCACGCTCTTGTTTTTCACGAAGCGTCTCTATATGTTTTTTCATTTCATCTATATGTTGCAGTAAAGTTTTTTGTCTTGCTTGAAGAGAGTCAAGCAGTTGCGTGTTTTGCTCATACGCTTTTTGCTCCTCATCCCTGCTTTTTACTAGCTGAGTATAGTTTTCAAACGCTCGCATAAGTGCCTGTATCTCTGCTAAGTTCTGTTGTGTGGTTGCTTCTAGTGTCAAATCATCAAAACTCTTTTGTTCAAGCGTAGTATAGGCTTGTTCTTTCTCTTTAGCTATCTTGGCGAGTTTCTCTACTTCCTCTTTTTTCTGAGTATAGGAGGATTCTTTGGTAAGCAGCTTTTTCTCTATATCTTCCAGCTTAGAGCGAGTATCAGCAAAGTTTTCTTGTTCTTTTTTATACTCTTTTATATTTTGCTCTATTACTCCCACTTGTGCTACAAGGTTTTCATCTTTGGCATTTGCCATCAGATAAGCTTGCTGCTTCTTGAGCTCTTTTTGAACATTATCGTACTCTGAAGTGAGATCTTTTAGCGTATTTGAGAGTTCTATGAGATTTTTTTGCTTCACTTGAAGTAAATCTTCTTCTTTTTCTATATTTTGCTGGATTTGATGCTCTTGTGTCTGCATCTCTCTAGCATATTTAATCTTCTGACTCTCTTCTTCAAAAGAGGTACTGCTCTTTTGCAACTCTGTTTTTGCATATAAATGCTCTTTTGTCTTCTCATGTATCGCTTCATCAAGTAAACTAAGCTCTTTTGTAAGCTGAGTAACACGAGCGCTATCTTCTGTCACACTCTTTTGCAGTTGTGTGTAAGCGCTAAAAGCAGAAGAGATATTGAGTGCTCGATTTGCCAAAGCCAACTTTTCAAAAGAGTCTTTATGCTCCTCTTTCAGCTGTGCAACCGCATCAAACTCCTCTTCATAGTGTCTTTTTTCTTCACGCAGTTCTATCACTCTTTGCAACCAGTTAAGTGCCGTTGTGATACTTTTTAATTTCGTATCGCTCTCTTTTTTTTCCAATATATTTTGAGAGAGTTGTGCTTGCATCTTTGCAACATCTTTGGGCTCTAAAAGCTCTATGGAATCAAGTACCTTTTGATCAGATTCTATCTCCTGCTCATTCAAACGATACGTTTCAAAAACTTTTTGTGAGATTGTTGCATATATCTGTGTCCCTGTAATTTTTTCCAAAAGTGCTGAGCGTTCTTTCTCATCAGCTCTTAAAAAAGCATCAAAACCACCTTGTGCCAAGAGCATAGATTGGGTAAAACGTCCAAAATCAAGCCCACAAAGATCCTCTACCTTTTTGGGTACTTCACGAGATTTTAATGGTAGAATTTTATCTGCACTCACATCAACGAGCTCCATTTTTGCACTTTGAAAAGCTCCGTCATACTTTTTACGTGCTCGTCTTTGTGCCCATGAGGAGCGATAGCGTTTACCTTTTACTTCAAACTCCACTTCACAGTAAGCTTCTCCTGCATGGCGAGACATAAGATCATTTGGATTTTTCAGTCGTGCAGTGCGACCATAAAGGGCACACGATATGATATCTAAGAGTGTGCTCTTTCCTGAACCTGTCGGACCAACTATAGCAAAAAGTGCACTCTGCTTGGTCAGGGCTTCAAAATCTATGGCTATTTCGCCTTTAAGAGAGTTTATATTGAGTGCTTTAAGTGAGAGTATCTTCATCCTTGCTCCACCTCATCTAACACCTCTTCAAAACACGCAACTAATTGCTCTTGTAACACACCATCTTGGAGTTCTTCTTGTTCAAGACGCTTCCTAAAGAGATCTTTTGGTGTTAGTTCATCAAGACTAAGTACATGGAAGTCACTTTGCTGCATCTTTTGCTCACTTGTATCAATCTTAACAGCTAAAAGTGTTACACCAAGCTCTAAAGCCCTTTGTCGTATATGCTGATTTGCTGCAAAAGGATTGTCATCTTTAAGGTGTACCTCAATCCAACTTCGCTTATCTTCAATCTCCTCAAGAGATGAGACAATAGTCTCAACATCACCACGTAAAACAACCAAAGGTCTAAAAAGTGGAATATCAAGCTCACGCACAAAAGGGGTTTTCCCATCAAACTCTATTATATTAACCTTTTTTTGTGAGGTCGCTTCAGAAAAACTCAGTGGTATGGGAGAACCGCTGTAACGAACCTGATTAGATCCCACTTTTTGATTGGTATGCAGATGTCCCAAAGCCACATAGTCAAACTCTTTGGCTAAAAAAGCACTATCAAGGGCTAATGTTGTACCGATATATATCTCCCTCTCAGAATCACTTGTTTGTGAACCAAGCACTGTTAAATGCCCTGTAGCGATAATCGGTATATTCTTTCCATCAACACGCAATGATGCTTCTTTATAGAGTTTTTCATAATGTGCTTTGATCCCCTCACTCAAGGCTGATTCTTTTTGACTCATACTCTGCGCCTTTTGAGATTGGCGTACAACATAATCACGCAAAAATGGTACAGCACAGACGATAACAAGAAGTCCACCATCTTGCTTTATCTCTATGATTTCATCTTCACTCTCATCACCACTTGTTATCACAGAAACATTAAGTGCTTTAAGCAGTTGCTGGGGTGCTTTTAAAGTAGCAATGGAGTCATGATTTCCAGCAGTTATGATGATATGCTTACAGATTTTTGAGAGCTGTGTTAAAAAGTTGTAATAGAGTTCAAGTGCATAGTTAGGGGGTGTAGCAGTATCAAAAATATCACCTGCAACGATAAGTACATCAATAGATTCTTTCTCAATCTGCTCTAAAAGCCATGCCAAAAAAGCCTCATGCTCTTTAAGTCTGCTTTTACCCATAAAATTCTGTCCCAAATGCCAGTCAGAGGTGTGTAATATCTTCATAGTATCCTAACTTTTTAATATGAGATATTATATCTTGAATATAATAAGAAACTAAAAAAAGAGAAATACATTGTCATATATTATTTTAAATCTTCAACCCTAGCAGCGTAATGTCATCATTACGTTCTTCTTCACCCTGATATTGTGCTAATTCTTCTGAAAATATCTCTTTTTGCTGTTGCATTGATTTATCATAATATTTTTCTATCAATTTTAAGAATCTTCGTTTTCCAAAACTAAAAGATTTATCCCCGCCATTTTGATCTAAAAATCCATCTGTTGTAAGATAAAAACACATTCCATCTTCCACTTTTAATGTGTGCTGAGTATATGTATAATCCAGACTACATTTTTTATATCCTACAGAATATCTATCTCCTTTAATAACTTGAAGATTTTTATCTTTAATGTAGAAAAGAGGCGTATTGGCACCAGCAAAACGAACAATTTTTTCTCTCTTATTATAATAAAAAACTCCACCATCAAATCCAACATTAGAAAGACTATCTTCATCTTCTTGTTTTAATAATTGTTTCATATTTTTATTGAAAAAAGAGAGGATTTTTGAAGGGCTAACATCATCATTAGTAAGATTTATTTCGGCAATAATCTGTCTTTCAAGAGCTTTGACAAGCATAGTTAAAAATGCACCTGGAACACCATGCCCCGTACAATCAATATACATTATGATACACTCATCTCCATTTCGCAACTCTTCTAAAAGGTAAATATCCCCACCTACAACATCTCGTGGACTCCACATTGTAAAATACTCTGTAAAAAACTTATCAAAGTAATTATTATTTGGGATAATTGCATCTTGAATAAGTGCTGCGTATTCTATTGATGATTGTGTATTTTTATGAATAGCTTCAATCTGTAATTTTGCATTATGCATTTTTTGATTTTGTTCTTGAATTGTTGCTAGCATAGTATTAAAACCATCAAAAACAATACCAAACTCATCATTATAGCTATGTTGAAGTGTAAGGTTATAATCTTTATCTTTTGTAATTTTTTTCATCACTTTTTTAAGCTGAAAAAGAGGTTGCGTAAAACGACTTTGAAATCTAAATGCCAACACAACCATAATAAGAAAAACAACTCCAGACACTACAAGTGTAAGTAAAAATTGGCTCCAAATACTTTCATTTAAACTTTCAGTTGATGAAAAAATAATAAAAGTTGCAAAATATTCTTTATCAATATATATCGACTTACCAGCTACAATAAAAGTTTTATCTTTCAATATAAAGCTTTTATCTTTTTTATAGTGTGTATAAAGTTGTTTTGCTTTTTCTTGCAGCTTTGCTGATTCTTGTGTTTGCTGAATATAAGATGCGAAAATAGAACCTTTTTTATCAAAAACAAAAGCTCCCTTGATATCTTTATCTCGCTGTAATGTTTCAAGTAATAATTTTGCACTGTATTCATCATCAAATTCAATCGGTGCAATAAGGTTTTGTAATAATATATCTTGCGTATTTTGCAAAAATATTTTTTCCCTTTTTTCCAATTCTTGATATGTATTAAAAAGCATTGTAACAGAAAGGAGTAAAATGGCAATCAAAGCACTAAAGCTAAACATAGATATAAGTTTTGTTCGTATAGACCGAAAATGTTTTTGTGTTTGCATAAAAGTTAAATTTTCCTTGTTAAAATCTATAGTTTGTTCTTAAATAATAATAAGCCCCACTATACCCATATGGTGAATATCTTGAATATGGTTTTATACCATTATATCCATATGTATAGCCATCTAAAGAATCCCATTTATTTGGAATTGTATCAAAAAGGTTTAAGGCTCCTAGTGCAATATGAAAATCTTTTGTTACACTATAAGAAATATCCAAGTCTGTATACCATTGAGCATCAAAGCTATAAGCCACATCATCTATAACTTGTCTGTAACCTCCAACATAGCTTGTGTTTAATGTTGTTGTCACTTTATTATATTGGTATGAAAGAATAGATTTAAAACTCTCTTTTGGTTGACCATTTTCCATTCTATCTATCTGTTCAAACGAATTTTTTCGTGTTGTTGTATTATCATTAAATGAAACAACACGATTTTTTGAATAGTTATACCATAAACTCCATTTTAAAGTAGCATTTTGACTAAATTTATGATCTAAATTATATTTTATATCAATTCCAGATGTTCTTGTATCAACAGCATTTGTAAAAAATCTTACCTTATTTATACCATACATATTTTGTTCTGAAGGTGTTAGTTCATACTCATTAGAAAGGATAATTCTATCATTTATATAGGTATAAAAATAATCTAAACTCAAACTATTTTCATCATTAAATTGATAGACACCTCCCACAGTAAAATGTTTTGATTTTTCAGCTTTAAGATCTTTTGCTCCATAGAGTCGTGCTACCTCATCACTTGGTTTAAATGTTCCCTCAATCAAACCATTAAATGTTGATGTGTGCGAATAATGTGACTGTGAAAGTGATGGTGCTCGAAAACCTGTACTGGCTGAACTTCTAAGAAAAAAATTTTCTAAAACAAAGTAACTAAGAGCCATTTTAGCCGTTGTAGTTGAACCAAAATCGCTATAGTTCTCATATCTCAATGCTCCTTGCATCGAAAAAGTCTCTGAAAACTTGTTTTTAACATCAAAATAAATTGCATCACTGTTTCTTGTTGCATCAACCTCATTCTCTTTTCGGTATCCTGAAAACCCTTGAGAGCCACTTTTGAAATATGAATTTTCATCCCCTGCTTTTATGGTATAGTTCTCTATTCTATGTTCTAAACCAAAAGCTATATCAATAGTATTAAAATGCTTTTTCATATCAAGATTTGTTGTGTTTTGCAAAAATGAGAGTGTACCATTATAAAAACTACTTGGTGAGGGATTTAAATCATAATTATATGTATCTCGCATACTGTATCGAATATGATTATATCCAAGAGTATTACTTATATCCCAATAATAACCATTTTGGATTTCACCTTTTGCACCAACTGTTAAACCTATATCAGTAATATCTGCTTGTAAAATCGGTAAAAAACCTTTTGGATATGCTGCAGTTTTCACTCTTGCAAATGTACTGGCTTCACTTTCTCTATAGTTAAAAGTAAAATGTGAATAAATATTTGCACCATTGCCAAGTTCACTATCACTGTTTAAAAGCGCAACAATATTTGTAGCATCTGGAATACCAACATGTGTTTCATAATCTGGAGCATTATTTCTTCGATCTTTCCCAGCTCTTTGCGTTTGCTCTTGCTGTTTGATTTGCAATGTAAAATTGACAAATCCATCATACGCCAACTGTTTTGTTACAAAAAGATCTGCAGCAAGTTCTCTACCATCTCCTTTCTTCCTCTGCCCTGCATGAAAAGAAACCTCATCAGTATGTTCAGCACCTTTGAGAATAATATTTATAACACCAGATATGGCATCAGAACCATATTGTGCTGCTGCCCCATCTCTTAAAACTTCAATTTTTTCAATCGCACTAAGAGCAATAGTGTCTAAATCAACTCCACTAGATCCACGACCTATAGTTCCATTAACATGAAGCAAAGCACTTGTATGTACCCGCTTACCATTAATAAGGACAAGAACTTGATCAGGACTCATACCTCTTAACGTAAAAGCACGAATATGATCACTTCCATCAGCAACAGATGTTTCTGGAGCATTAAAACCTGCTACAAAATAGCGTAATAAATCAGTTAAAGATGTTATACCAGTATGTTGAATCTCTTGAGCTGTTACAACATCAGTTGGCGATAAGCTATACAAAGAACTTACTGCACCACTACGTGAACCCACATCTGCTGTAAGTTCTGTTTCCATATCAAGCATATCTTCTAAAGAAAGATCATCTACACTATTATTTTGGGCATGAAGTGATGATAAAAAGATAATACAAAAAAAAGGTATGAGCATGCTATTCATTTTCTTCCTTTATAACTTTTGCTATACGAAGCAGTGTTGAGCGGATATTAAGATTTTCCTCTTTTACACTTTCTAGATTAATTTTTAATTTAATTTTTCTGGAGATAAAATACAATTGAAGCATCCCCCCTTTTTGTGCAAAACCACGAATATCACTGATAGTAAAAATCCCCTTCCCTTTAATCGTATCTAAAATATTTTGAAGCTGTGAAGCTTGAGAGTTTGGAATGTAGAGTATATCACTTTGAGTTTGAGTAAGTTGATCAATAGTATCAATGTAATGAATTTTCACTTCTTTTCCATCAATTCTTTTGTTATGGTATATTGTATCAATGGTTGAACCAAAAGGGTTGTTTAAAATAGTGATATTAAAATAAGGGGTTGACTCTTTTTTATTCCACACCACATACTTAGCCACTTTTCCTATTATCATCGCTTTAAATTTATCTTCAGAAAATGATGCATTAAGCGTTGTTACTACTAGTAGGAGTAAAATAAAGAGTCTCTTCATGCAGTGATTATACTCATATATTACTTTATACTTCTTTAGATATATCTCTGATATTAACTTTTATTTAATGAACCCTCCGAATAAAGCCATATATATGTCTCTGTTTCATAAGTTAGTCTATTTTTATTCAGACCAAGATATTTAGTCTCAACAAATTTCATCTGTCTTTTGATAAAAGCAAATGGCAATTCTACCCATGCTCTTACTTTTGAAAATCTTATATTGTTTGTAGGTTGTAATAACATCTTTAATGAGTATTTTTTCAATCTCTGCAAAAGGCCTTTAAGTATGTTTACAATATTCCACAATCATACCATGGAGTGATGCAAAAACTTCAAAAAGTTGTTCCTCTTGAAAATAAACACGCAACCCCTCTTCAAAAAAAGTTTTATAAGCACTGTAGGTTTGAAACTCTACTCCAAACTCTTGTTGTAACAAACGCTTTGTATAGTTATCTATCACCATCTCAGCACGCAGACATCCATAACAAAGAATCGCATCAGCACTCTCCTGCCCTATCCCTTTTTGTTTGAGTAACCAGTTGCGTGTTACATCGCTTTGAAAAGAAGTAAACGAATGAAACTCATTTTTTATATTGTGTGCGAGTTGCAAAAGTCGTGGTGCTTTTTGATTGTAAAAACCACTTGGCTTTATTTTTGTTTTCAGGGTATCTTCATCAAGTGTTATAAAAGTATCTAATTCTAAAGAACCTTCTAAATTTGCCAACGATTTTTCCACATTTTTCCAAGTAGTATTTTGTGTAAGGATAGCACCAACTATAACTTCAAAACTTCCTGCATTTGGCCACCAAAGTGGCGGAGATTTTTGTAAAAGATCATATTTTTGTAAAAATTTATATATATCATATGCATCTACTTCCATACGTCACTTAACACGCAGGTTTTCTTGCCACCAAAGAGGCTACCCGTGTTTTCTCACCACGAAGATTAATATCATCACGCTCTTCATAGTAGATAATATCAATACCTATGAAAGCGTGCAAGAGCTCATTTTTACGTAAAAGATACTCAGGATTTTGAGGATTGTCAAAATCACCATGAGCAATTATAAAGGTTTCAAATATTACCACCCCATCAGGTTTAAGTGCTTCTTTTATCTGGTGGTAAAAACGGCGGTTAAGGTAGTTCATATTGACAATAAGGTCATACTTGTTTTTTTCTAAATTATATTCATCCAAATCTACTTCTATTTTATGAATATTTGCATCATCTCGCACTTGTGAAAGTGCATAATCACTCAAGTCAAGCGCATCCACCTCAAACCCTTTCTCTGCTAAAAAGTGGGTATTTCGTCCTTGTCCACACGCAATATCAAGTGCATACCCAATATTTGCTTCACCTATGTACTTTTCAATAACAGGCTCTACATAATCACGAAACGGCTTCTCTTGAAAACGTTTATTCCATCTCTCTTTATCACTTTGCATCACTTCTCCTTAACTTATTCTATCTCTATAATCTTCATAACCAAATTCTCTGACAAGTTCTATAGTCCCATCTTTTCTCTTAATTGCCAACGATGGGAGTTTAATACCATTAAATGTTGTATTTTTTACAAAAGTATAGTGGATCTGATCCTCAAATATAATCTTATCTCCAACACACAACGGCTTATCAAAAGAGTAATCTCCCATAATATCACCTGCTAAACAGGTGTTACCACCTAAACGATAGGTATATTTTTTCTCTCCAGCTTCACCACTTCCTCTTACCATCGCACGATAAGGCATAGAGAGCGTATCTGGCATATGTGCTTCTGCTGATGTATCCAAGATAGCAATATTCATCCCATTATGAAAAACATCAAGAACTGTTGACTCCAGATAACCAACCTCCCAACCAACAGCTTCTCCTGGTTCCAAATAAACATCAAGATTATATTTTTGACGAAATTGTTTGATAATCCAAATAAGTTTTTCAACATTATAACCTTTTTTGGTTATATGATGACCACCACCAAAATTGACATATCGCAGATTTTTAAAATATTTTGAGAAATTTTTCTCAAAAACAGCTAAAACTTCCTCCAATGCATCAACATTTTGTTCACAAAGTGCATGAAAATTAAGTCCATCAAGCTCATCCATGATAGATTCATCTATATTTTGAAGTGTTGTCCCAAGTCGTGAGTAGAGCCCACATGGGTTGTAAATATCTACAGGAGAGGAGGAAACTTCAGGGTTAACACGCAATGAAACTTGAATATTTGGATTAATTTCTTTGACTTTTCCAATAAATCTCTTATATTGATTTGGAGAATTAAATACTATATCATCACTGATACGTGCTATCTCTTCTATCTCTTCATCTTTAAATGCAGGTGAGTATGTATGAACTTCTGCTTGCGTGTTATATTTGCAAAACTCTTCACGAGCAAGTCTTGCTTCATATAAGCCACTTGCGGTACACCCTTTGAGATACTGTGCAACCATATCAAAAGTGCTATGCATTGCAAATCCTTTGAGCGCTAAAATAATCTTAGCACCACTTTTTTGCTGCACATAATCCAAGAGTTGAAGATTTTTTTCTAATAAACTTTCTTCACATACATATACAGGTGTTGGCAATTTAGAATTTAAATAACTTTCCTTCTTATTCATCTACTTTCTAAACCAATTTCTATCTTTTTCTAGCTTTTTAAAATAGGCATCTCTGACTCTATAAGCTATACGTTCAAAAAGTTCTTTGTTATGATTCATCTTTTGCACTTTTTGTGCGGCTTTTTCTATGGAGGCATCTGTTAAAATCTCTTTAGGATTGATAGCTGTACGGATAACATCAATTTCATTTATATATGATTGTATTTTTACATCTATATCTTTTTTTTCTTGATCACTTTTATCAAGATTTTTCAAAATGCTCACATAGATAGGTTCGAGATTCCAATGTTCAAATAAAATTGCACTCAAATAATAAGAACTTACACCTATAAGACTTGTTTCATATGCTTCAATACTTTCACATTCATTATAGCCTTTACGAAATTCGCCAACATAATCACTTGCTACCACCTCTTTTGCCAAAACCAATTTTCCTGATTCCATTATCAAAGCAAGTGGTGCCAAAAACTGAGCATCTCGCAATTCAACACGCGAATACCATTGCAGCATCAAAGCACTCTGAAGATGACACAGTTCATTAAACTGCGTATGGTTAAATCCATATATGCTTGTATCTGCTTCAAGTGTTTCAGAGAGTGCATACTGCACTATAAGCATATGGATTCTTCGGATACCAAACAGAGATACTGCCTGTGCAACAGAGGCTATTTTCTTACTAAAACCATAGTAAGGTGCATTAATCATTTTTAAAATGTTTGCCGTCAACATCGCATCTGATTCAATAATTTTTACAAGGCGTGAAATGTTGATGTTTTCAAGACCATCACTATACATAAACTGCACCAATCTTGCAGCTGTTGAAAGAGGTGGCAACGAGTCTATCTCCTTAATAATTTCTTCAAATGTCATCTCAAATATCCAATTCTTTAATTTGCCAAGGTAATCCCTGCTTGTTCAACTCCTCCATAAACGGATCGGGGTCAAACTCTTCCATATTCCAAACACCCTCTTTGTACCACACTTTTTCCAACATCAGTTTTGCTCCTATCATTGCAGGCACCCCTGTTGTATACGAAACGGCTTGAGACTTTACCTCTTCATAACACTTCTCATGGTCACTTACCTGATAGATATAGATTTTTCTTTTTTTACTATCTTTGATACCCTCAGCAACTATACCGATATTAGTTTTTCCTTTTGTTCTTGGACCTAATGATGCAGGATCAGGAAGAAGTGTTTTTAAAAACTCTATAGGCACTATCTTTTGCCCTTGATGCTCCACTGGTTCAATACCAAGCATACCAACATTTTCCAAACACTTCATATGTGTGAGATAACTCTCACCAAAGGTCATAAAGAAACGAATGCGTTTAAGCCCTTTGATATGTTTTACAAGTGATTCCATCTCTTCATGGTAGAGAAGATAAGAATCTTTTGGTCCCACTTCTGGATAGTCCCAAACCATCTTAATCTCCATTGGATCTGTCTCTATCCATTTTCCCTTTTCCCAGTAACGCCCTTTTGCACTTACTTCACGCAAGTTTATCTCAGGATTAAAGTTTGTTGCAAAAGGATACCCGTGATCACCTGCATTACAATCAAGTATGTCAATAGTATGGATCTCATCAAAGTAGTGTTTTTGGGCATAGGCACAAAAAACATTGGTAACACCAGGGTCAAAACCACTCCCTAATAACCCCATAATATGCGCTTTTTTAAAATCTTCATCTTTTGCCCATTGAAGTTTGTACTCAAACTTTGCTTCATCAGGATGTTCATAGTTGGCAGTATCTAGGTAATCTACCCCAGTTGCTATACACGCATCCATAATAGTTAAATCTTGATACGGAAGTGCAACATTGATAACAATAGAAGCGTTTATATCTTTGATAAGATCGATAAGCTCTTGCGTGTTATCCGCATCTACACTGCGTGTTTGAATTGCTACATCACTTATTTCACTTGCAATCTCATCACATTTGGATTTTGTACGACTAGCAAGTACAATCTCCCCAAAAGTTTCACGGTTCATGGCACATTTGTGTGCAACTACACGCCCTACACCACCTGCACCAATTATTAAGGTTGTTGTTTTATTCAAAATTTTTCTCCTAAATAAAGATAAGCACTCTCATCACCTTTGTCAGATACACCAAAAGCTAAATAAAGAGGTCCTAAAAAAGTATCAGCTGCAACATATGCCGTTGCAGACTTATGCAATGAATCGTATGTCACACTCTCTCCATTATCCCATGTTTGTCCACTTTCAAGGGAAAATCCTACATAAAGTGGTGCATTTAAGCTTCCAAAAAATCCACCATCTTTAAGTTCATAAGTGTATTTTAAAACACCTAGTATTTGATTATCCCCAATAAAAGAGTATGGAGCATATCCTGAAAGCTCAAACAATCCTCCTAAGATATATTTACCTGCTAATCTTGTAAGCGTATCATTTTTTTTGTAAGTATTTCCGTATTTTACATAAAGCGTTATATTATTAGCATAAAATCTAAACGGTTTTTCCATATCAAAATATATCTGTTCATAATCATAATCACCTCCTAAGCCATGCATCTCTTTAGTCCATTTTAGTTGTGAACGCATCCCTTTTTGTGGAAAGTTAACATTATCTAAACTATCTATATTTATAGTAGCACTTAAAGGTAAGGCATCATAATTTTCTACAAAAGAGGTACTCTCAATTTGCACATCATCTTTAAATTTTCCAAGTGCAACTTCAAGTTCCAAAGAAGTTCCTATATGAGCTCCAAAAGCAAAACTTCCTCCATAACGTGATGAATCAAGTTCCTGATTTGCAAATCTTTGTAAAGGAAAAATATCTGTTACTGATTCATAAAGAAAAGATGGACGGATATAGTATCTCTGCATAGTATCAAGTGGTTGAAAAATCTCTGTATAAGCTTTTTGATGACGACCTATCTCAAAATCATTTTTCCACTCCCCTCCATACGAATTTAAACCAAACATTGTATAACCAAATTTTATAGAATAATTTGAATGACCTTCAAAATCATCTTCAAAGCCCATTGCAAAACGTATCTCTCCGTGGTTATCCCAGCTTGGTGTTGTTTTTATAACCAGTTTATTTTTACCATTTGATTTTTGAATCTCATAATCTACACTATCAAAAATCATCATATGATATAGATGAAGAAGATCTTTTCGTAATAGTACATCATTAAGTACTTCACCCTCTTTTTGATGAATCCGTTTTCGTATAGATTCATTACTTAGATAAGTTGGATTTATTATCTCAATTTTATCAATCACTGGTGGGATATATTGAGGTTTTTTTCTATATTTTTTTTGATATTTTTTATATTCATCTAAAGCAAGAGAAAGTTTTTGAAGCTGTTTTTGTGCTTTTTTTGCCGCTTCATAACCTCTTTGAATAATTGGTTCATACTTATCAGCATCAAGACCTGTAAAACCATCTAAATCAGGAGTTATCAATATATCTTTTTTTGTCAGTTTCTTCAATGATTCATTTGCATTTTTACGCATTAAGATATTTACAAGTTGTCCCATAACAACAAGATAAGAATTTACATCAATATTTTCATCAAAATTTTCACTAACATCTACTGCAATAATAATATCTGCACCCATTTTTTTAGCTACATCAATAGGAATATTATTACTAACACCACCATCAACTAAATCGATTCCGTTGATATTAATAGGTTGAAATCCTCCAGGAATTGAGCTAGAAGCATAGATGGCTTTTGCCAAAGAACCTGATTTTAAAACTACCGCATCCCCATTTTTAATATTTGTCGCTACTGCTCGATATGGAATACTCAACTTATCAAAATCATTGATATTTTGAACATCTGAGGTTAGCTCCATAAACTTTAAAAGTAATAATTCTCTTTTCAATACCCCCGTCGGTAGAACAACCTCATTATTTGCATTGACTCCTATACCCAAGCGACCTTGATATTGATAGTCCAAACTTTTTTTACGTAAAGGGATATCTTGACGATTGAAATCTGTATTGATATTTTTTTTCCAATCTGTTTGCAGAAGAATATTTTCTATCTCTTGTGGTGACTTTCCAGCAGCATAAAGCCCACCCATAAACGATCCCATACTTGTACCCACAATCATATCTATTGGTACATGATTCTCTTCTAAAACTTTTAAAATACCTACATGAGCACCACCCCGTGCACCACCACCACTTAAAACCAATGCAATTTTTGGTCTTTCTTGAGCAAAAACCACACTAAAAAATAGACTAAATAATAGAAGATATCTCATCTTAATCCCTTAATAAAGCTCAAACGCAATCAATAATGTAAAAATCCATATGAGTAATGTTACAAATAAACTTAAAAGAACAAATGCAGCACCTGCATCTTTTGCCTGTTTTGCCAAAATATGATAATCTTGTGTCACTAAATCGACAACTCTTTCTATAGCAGAATTTACTATTTCTGATATAACAGGAATAAATAACGATACAAATAAAATTGATGAATATGCAAAATCTATTGGTAAACTCCAAGCAATAATACCAAAACCAAAAAGCCCTGCTAATTGCCATTTAAAAGATGTTTCATTTTTTGTTACATCTATAAGACCTTCAAGAGCATACATACCGTTTTTAAAAAGTGAATGCTTGGGTTTATTGAGTTTCATATTTCTCCTTCATTTTTTGAATAGTTTTTTGTACATCCTGAGCTTTTGTCTCTTTAGAAAGCGGATCTCCAAAATAGATATGTACATCACGTTTTTGAAACAGGTTGCGTGTTGCGTGTTGTGGTTTGTATTTTGCAAAGAGTGAGCCAAAAATGCCACTGTCTATATAAAAAGGGATAATCACACCATCATAATCTGTAGGCATAATCTCATACCCTCTGTGAAACTCACCAAGATCCCCATCAGTAGAGATTGCACCCTCTGGAAAAAGTGCAACGATGTTACCGTTTTTCAGTCTTATATATGCTTCTTTAAAAGCATCTTTAAATCCTTTAGGCGACACAGGTATAGCTTCTCCCGTTTTAAAAATAGGATGAAAAAATTTCCAATGGTAAATATCTTTGTCCATCATATAGTTGATTTTTCTCTCAATTGGAAGCTGCAATAGAATCCAATCAAGCCAGCTTACATGGTTTCCTAACAATAATACTGCTTTGTTATCAGGAATATTTTCAAGTCCATGATAATGGTAATGGTGACGTGGCAGTGAACATACTTGCATAGTTGCCCAAAAGATAGGAACCATATAGCGACGAAAAAGTAAAACACTCAAATAGATACCAAGTCCACCCATAAGGTAAAACAAAATTTCAGCATTCATTCCATAGTAGGCAAAAATAGTTGTAAGCACTAAAAAAGAGAACATAAATATATTTTGTATAAAGTTGTTTGCTGCCAAAATAGTTCCTAGATGAACATGTGAAGCCAAATGTTGGATACGGGCATTGAGTGGCACTAAAATAAACCCACTAAAAATTCCAAAAAGCATAAACATAATCGCTATCATGCCCATAGAGTGTATAAAAGGAATACTAAAAACAATAAGTGTAATCCCAACAGCCCCCACACCACTTAATCCTACATTGATGTAATATTTGGAGAGTTTTGCAGCCATAACAGAACCTACTACTATACCAATGCCAGCAAGTGCCATAACACCCTGTACAAAAATAGTATTTGTTACACCGAGCTCATCTTTAGCATATTCACCAAATACAGCAAGAACCACTTGAGAGATAGACCAAAATAAACCAAGAGCAATAATGGCATCAAACACCTCTTTTTTGCGTGTTACAGTTTTAAGATTTTTTGCCAGATAAAAACCTCTAAGATAACGTCCAGAATAAAACTTTTTTTTGCTTATATTTTCTACTTTATTTGGAAGTTTCGAAGCCAAGTACCACTCTATGAGTGAACCGCCAACCAAAAGCCATCCAATAGGTGCTATCGCTTGAAGAATCTGTGCTTCTGTTTGTAAATCATCATTGTACATCCCCTCAAAAAGAACGGTATAAAAGATGATACCACCTAAAATAGCCACAGTAGTCACAGCTTGTGCAGCTCCATTTGCCGCACTGATATGCTCATCGCCAAAAAGTTCTTTGATATAACCATACTTTGCAGGTCCATAAATGGCACTTTGAAGTGCCAGCAAAAAGGTCATAATAAAAGCAAAAAGAAAGTATCCATGATAATAGGCATATGTAATACCAAGAGTAATCACCACAGCAAAAAGTGCTGCGTGTTGCATAATCTTATTTTTAGGATACTTGTCTGCTAAAAAACCTGATGGGGAAAAAATCAATATAAAAGGAAGCAGTATCAAAGCGTTGACAATGGCAGTAAGAACGATCTGCTCACTTCCGTCATATACTTTAAAAATAGTGTTTTGTATAATGATTTTATGTCCCAAATCTGTAAAAGCATTGAGAAAAACAACAACAAGATAATTTATACTACCTACTATGGTAAAAAGTTTTTGCTTTGGTACC
>Ga0256837_1000804_pt1 | contig 24223 bp, 22 predicted proteins | sample 4562384metaG_FD_185976 | JGI IMG/M metagenome (GOLD analysis project Ga0256837, IMG submission 185976) | Hydrothermal vent microbial communities from Guaymas Basin, Mexico - 4561-384 | ecosystem: Environmental > Aquatic > Marine > Hydrothermal vents | place: Mexico: Guaymas Basin | collected...
CATCTCTTACTGTAAGTATCTACGATCTTGCAAATGAGCCAGAAGAATCAAGCCGTGATCTTGCTTGGGCAGCATCATTTATACTTACCGTTTTAGTTCTCATCATCAACTTAACTGGTAAATTTATAACAAGAAACAAAAAATAAGGAACATAGAATGTCTGTAATGAAAATAAAAAAATTCTCTTTTACCTACCCTGGAGTTGATCATCCATCACTTCGTAATATTACTCTCCCAATAGAGAAAAACAAAATTACTGCTCTTATAGGGCCAAGTGGATGTGGTAAGTCTACACTACTGCGTTCTATGAACCGTATTCACGATTTATACCCTGGAAATAAGTATGATGGGAAAATTGAACTTCTCAATGAAGAAACTGGAAAATATGCAAATATCTTAGATATTAAAAAAGAAAACGAGTTTATCAAACTTCGTCAACAAGTGGGGATGATTTTTCAAAAACCAACACCCTTTCCAATGAGTATTTTTGATAATGTTGCATATGGTCTTAAAATTGCAGGTATTAAAAATAAAAGTGAACTACAAGGTCGTGTAGAAGAAGCACTTAAAGGTTCTGCATTATGGAAAGAGGTACATGATAGACTCGACAAATCTGCAATGGGACTCTCAGGTGGACAGCAACAACGTCTTTGCATCGCTCGCGCTGTTGCGGTAAAACCTGAAGTACTTCTTTTTGATGAGCCAACATCAGCACTTGACCCAATTAGTACAGGGGCTATTGAAGAGCTGTTAGTGGAACTAAAAAAAGATGTCAGTATCGCCATTGTTACACATAATATGCAACAAGCAAGTCGTATTAGTGATTACACGGCGTTTATGTATCTTGGAGACCTTATCGAATATGATAAGACAGAAAACATCTTCTTAAATCCAAAAGAGCAAAAAACAGAAGACTATATCACTGGCCGTTTTGGTTAATAAATAAAAGGACAAATAAATGCTATCTAATTTTGACACAAGTTTGCAAAGTATAAAAAAGAAAATCACCAATATTGGTGACGGTCTAGTAGAATCAAATGAGCTACTCTTAAGTGCTCTTAGTGATTGCGATACTAAGAAGTTTGAAGAAGCAAAATCTCATATAAAAAACATTAGTTCTAAGACTGATAAAATTGATAATGAGATTATTAAAATTTTAGCTCTCTATGCTCCAGAAGCAAGAGATCTTCGCCAAGTTGTAGCTTATTTAAAAATTACAAATGAACTCTCACGTGCATGTTCAAACACACGTAGCTTTATTAAAGGTTTCACTGATGTATGTGGTTCTATTGATGTTGATACCATTAATGAGTACACCGTACCTATGCAAACTTCTACAGTAAAAGCAGTTAAGATTGCAGTAAGCATGATCAATGTAGACGATATAGATGAGATTCAAGAGCTTTATAATGAAGCACTTATCGAAGAGAGTAAGGCTGATGATCTTTATGAGATGGTTGAGCGTAAACTCTCTGCTCAAGCTGCACAATCAAATGACTTTGAAAAATTTTATAAAATGCTTCGAGCATTAAGAAAAAGTTCTAAAATTGCCTCACGTGCAATTGGAATGGCGAACTTACTTGTTTATGTAAAAATTGGTGGAAATTTTCATAACTAGGTATAATTAGCATATGAACTCAACTATCCTAATTGTAGAAGATGAAGAAGATATCTTAGACCTCCTTGAATATACCCTTTCCAAAGAGGGGTATGATGTAATTACTTGTCTAGACACTTCAAATGTTCGCGATATCATTGATGAAGAGAATATTGCTCTCATTCTTATGGATAGAAATCTCCCTGGTGTTGAGGGGAGCAAATACATAGAGTCTCTTCGTAATGAGGGCTATAACCACCCTGTTATCTATGTCAGTGCTAAAAATTCTGATGATGACATTTTAGAAGGTTTTGAGAGAGGTGGCGATGATTACATCACCAAACCTTTCAATATGAATGAGCTTAAGGCTCGTGTTAAAGCTCTTATAAAAAGAACAAAAAAGAAACAAGATATTCTCAAATACAAAGATATCACCTACAATGCTTCAAACAAAACTTTTACTATAGACGATAAAGAGATAAAACTTACCCATTTAGAACATGACCTCCTTTTAGAATTTATGAAAAATATCAATGTACTTCTTTCTCGTCACATACTACTTGAGAGAGTATGGAGCGATTCACTTGATAAAAAAGAAAAAACTGTCAATGTAGCGATAAAACGCCTTAAAGAGCATATTGACCCTACAGGGGAGAAAAACTATATCCAAGCTGTTCGTGGTGAGGGGTATATCTTTTGTTAAAGTTTCATCAACTCATACTTCGTAAAGTTCTTATGATCTTTACTATACTTTTCCTTATAGTAGGAGGTATTGTTTACTACTGGATGAATGAGTTTTACTTAGAACAAACAAAAGATTCTCTCCTTCAAGATATAGCTCTTATCTCCATAAAACTAGATAAGGTACAAAACCTCGATAATTTCGCTGATGAGATTAAACAAAAACTACATATTCGTCTTACCCTTGTGAATGAAAAAGGAAAGGTAATCGCCGAAACACATAAAGATAAAACAAAAATGGATAATCATCTTTACAGAGATGAAATTATGCAAGCAAAAACAAAAGAGTACGGCTATAAAATACGCTACTCTAAAACCTTAAAAACAGACCTTTTATATGTTGCAAAAATGTACAAATATAAAGATAAAACATATTATATTAGACTTGCTCGCCCTCTTAAAAGCATTAATGAGCATCTTTATATTTTAGGTGCAAAAGTTTTTGGTGTTCTTATTCTCTTTTTTCTTTCTGTATTTATGGTGACATATAAAATTCACTCTGAAGTGCAACAAGAGATGAAAAAGATTTTGCTCTTTTTAAAATCACTCGCAAAAAAACAAAAATCTACCTATATCCATTCAGATTACTCTTATGAGTTTTCTCAAATCACTTCACTTCTTACAAAAGTAAGCCAAATTTTGACAAAAAAAGAGAAGAAAAAAAGTAAATATACAGCAGAACTCAAAGAAGCGAACAGACAAAAAGATGACATCATTTCAGCGATAAGTCATGAGTTTAAAAACCCTATTGCTGTCATTAACGGATACTCCCAAACACTTCTTGAAGATGAAGACTTAAATAAAAATATCCAAAAAAAATTTCTCACTAAGATTTATAAAAATGGTGTAAAACTCAATGAACTTATAGATACGCTTCGATTATCTATTAAACTTGACAATGGACAACAGGTAACAAACTTCATAGAAGTTAATATTTATGAGCTTGTGATAGATGCTGTAGATACAGTAAAAATCAACCATCTAAATAGAGAAATTGTTGTAAGTGGCATCAAAGATCTGCAACTCAAAGTTGACAAAGCACTCTTTGGCGTTCTCATTAGCAATCTCCTAGAAAATGCTCTAAAATACTCTGAGGATAGTGTAGAAGTTTCAATCACCCAAGAGGGTATCTCTGTTACAGATACTGGTATTGGTATCTCACAAAAAGATCTTCAAAACATTACAAATAAATTTTATAGAGTCCATAAAAACTCATGGAATAACTCACTTGGTCTTGGTCTCTTTTTAGTTAACAATATAGCTACATTACATAAATTTAAACTCGATATTCAGAGTACTGAACATGAAGGTTCCACTTTTACTATCAAGTTCTAAAACTAAGTAAAAGCCGCTAACTTTCAATCGTTTAGATTCACTATACGAAACAATCACTGCATATGCTCATTTTTTAATCAAAATTAAGCCATTCATTATGCTTTATTGGGCTATACTTATAGCAGAATAAAAACCAGGAGATAATTTAATGGGAAAATTTGTTAATAATACAGAAGAGTTCTTTACTTTTTGTGAAGAGAATGATGTTCAATTTGTGGACTTTAGATTTACAGATATAAAAGGTGCATGGCACCATATCAGTTACAGAATGAGTGCTGTAACTGCAGGTCAACTTGAAAATGGTCTTCCATTTGATGGTTCTTCTATAGAGGCATGGCAACCAATTAATGAGTCTGATATGCTTCTTACTCCAGATGTAGGTTCTGCATTTTTAGACCCATTTACTGCTGATCCAACTATCATCGTTTTCTGTGATGTTTATGACATCTACAAGAACCAAGCATACGAAAGATGTCCACGTTCAATCGCTAAAGCTGTAGTTGCACATGCAAACAATATTGGTATTGCTGATGCTGCATACTTTGGTCCTGAAAATGAATTTTTCATGTTTGACTCTGTAACTTTTGTTGACAACATCAATGAAGCTGGTTATAAAGTAGATACTGAAGAGGGTGAATGGAACTCAAATAACCCATACCCAGAGATGTACAATACAGGACACCGTCCAGGAACTAAGGGTGGTTACTTCCCAGTTGCACCAACTGACTCTGCTGTAGATATCCGTGCTGAGATGATGCAAGTGTTAGAGCAAGTTGGTCTTGAAGTTGTTCTTGGTCACCACGAAGTTGCTCAAGGGCAACATGAGATTGGTATTGTTTATTCTGACATCATTGGTGCTGCTGATAATGTACAAAAATACAAATATGTTATCAAAATGATTGCACACCTTAACGGTAAAACTGCTACATTTATGCCAAAACCAATGTTTGGTGACAATGGTAATGGTATGCATGTTCACCAATCACTATGGAAAGATGGTAAAAACCTTTTCTATAAAGAGGGTGGATATGGTAACCTTTCAGATATGGCTCTTCAGTATGCTGGTGGTATCTTTAAACATGCTGCTGCAGTTTCAGCATTTACTAACCCTACAACAAACTCTTACAAGAGATTATTACCAGGTTTTGAAGCACCAAGTATCTTAACTTACTCTGCTAAAAATCGTTCTGCTGCTTGTCGTATTCCTTACGGTGCAGGTGAAGGTGCTACTCGTTTAGAGATGCGTTTCCCAGATAGCTCTTCATGCCCTTACCTTGCATTTGCAGTAATGATGATGGCTGGTCTTGATGGTATTAAAAATGCTGATGTTCCTGTTGGTCCAATGGATGAAGATCTTTATGAGCTTTCTCTTGATGAGATCCGTGAAAAAGGTATTCCTCAAATGCCACACACACTTCGTGAAGCGCTTGAAGGTCTTATTGGTGATAATGACTTCCTTAAACCAGTGTTTAGCGATGAGTTTATTAATGCTTACCAACACTATAGATTTGAGCGTGATGTATGGCCAGATGAAGGTCGTCCAACTGCTTACGAGTTCAAAACTACTTACCAATGCTAGGTTTTTTAGCCTAAATATTTCCCACTTCTTGTGGGAAATTTCTACAAGTTTTCTTTCACAATACAATCAATCTTTTACTAAACTTTTTTATAATCATAAATTTGATATAATTCGCATATTAATAACAAATGTAAGAGTGTGTTATTAGAATATTTCAAGTAAAAGGATTCACAATGAATCAAATTCCAGCTGGTAAGTACAAGCCTTACCCACAAATAGATTTGCCAGACCGCACTTGGCCTAACAATACAATAACTCATGCACCTAAATGGTGTAGTGTTGATTTACGCGATGGTAATCAAGCACTTATTAACCCTATGAGCATGGAAAAAAAACTTGAACTATTTGCACTCTTACTCAAAATTGGATTTAAAGAGATTGAGGTTGGTTTTCCATCAGCTTCTAAAGTAGAGTTTGACTTTTTACGCCGTTTAGTGGATGACAACTTAATCCCTGATGATGTTACTATTCAGGTACTAGTCCAAGCACGTGAGCACTTGATTGCAAAAACATTTGAAGCACTCTCAGGTGTAAAAAAATCAACAGTACATCTTTACAATTCGACATCAGTAGCACAAAGAAAGATTGTTTTTGGTAAAACTCAAGAGGAGATTATAGCTCTTGCACTAGAGGGTGTTGAACTTGTTAAAAAGTACGAAAAGAACCATGATGGTGAGATCTTTTTAGAGTACTCTCCTGAGAGTTTCACAGGTACTGAGTTAGAGTTTGCTGCTCGTATCTCTAATGAAGTCACAGCTTGTTGGGGTATCTCAAAAGAGCGTCCTGTGATTATCAATCTTCCTGCTACTGTAGAGATGGCAACACCAAATGTGTATGCTGACCAAATAGAGTGGATGTCTAAACATCTTGATAATAGAGAGCATGTACTTATCTCTACACATACACATAATGACAGAGGTACTTCTGTAGCTGCAACTGAGCTTGCTCTTTTAGCAGGTGCAGATAGAGTTGAGGGAACACTTTTAAGTAACGGTGAGAGAACAGGAAATGTAGATATCATCACACTTGCTTTAAATATGACAACTCAAGGTATAGACTCAAAACTTGACTTTAGTAATATAGATGAAGTTTTAGAGGTAGTAGAACGCTGTACAGAGATTGAAACTCATGTACGTCATCCTTATGTTGGTGAGCTTGTCTACACAGCATTTTCAGGTTCGCACCAAGATGCTATTAACAAGGGGATGGCATACCAAAAAGCAAAAGAGGATCCATTTTGGGAAGTTCCTTACTTGCCAATTGATCCTGCTGATGTTGGACGTACATACGAGTCTATCATCCGTATCAACTCGCAATCTGGAAAAGGTGGTGTAGCTTATATCTTAGAGAAAAATTATGGCTACCAACTTCCTAAAGCAATGCATCCTGAGATAGGTCGTATTGTCCAAGCCTTGAGTGATGAAAAAGGTGTTGTTCTTGAAGCAGATGAGATTTTAGAGGTCTTTAAAAAGACATACTTTGAAGTTGAAGAACATATCAGCTTTATAGACTTTACATTATCAAGTGATAATGGCAAGTCAAATTGTACTCTAACATATACCTACAATTCCAAAGAGATTCAAGCTGAGGGAACTGGAAACGGTCCTATAGATGCTTGCAAAAATGCACTTATGAAAGATTATAAAAACGAGTTTAGCATTAAGTCTTACTCTGAACACTCTTGTGGAGATAAAAGCACAGCAAAAGCTGTTGCTTATATAGAGATACAAAGTAAAGAAACACTCTCTTGCTTTGGTGTAGGTGCAGATAATGACATCACTATAGCCTCCATAAAAGCAATGTTTTGTGCACTAAATAGAGCATTTAACTAACACTTATTATGAAAGATAATGATCAAAAACTTCTTGATGATATTATCACCCTCTCCAAGCTCTCCAGCCATAGGTTGAGAGAGCAAACTCATCAACTTATTGACCTCTATAAAGAACAAAAAAACAAAAATGAAAAACAGCTCCAAAACCATAAAGAGTTTCTCAAACAGATAGACAAACGTACCATTGCTATGAACGCGACAAGTTCTAAAAAAGATACACTTCTCGCCCAACAATCTAAAATGGCTGCTATGGGGGAGATGATGGATGCAGTTGCACATCAGTGGAAACAACCTCTCAACTCTCTTAGTATGATGAGTGATATGCTCAAAAATGATTTTGATAATGACCTTGTAGATAAGGCATATATCGATGATGTCACAGAGATGGCAAATATGCAAATAGAGCATATGGTAAGTACTCTTGCAGAATTTCGTAGCTTTTTTCGTCCCTCTAAAGAGTTTTCAGACTTTTTACTGAGTGATTGTCTTGAGAGTGTACAGGTACTTATGAAAGATGAACTTCTCAAAAACACCCTCACTCTTGAGATAGACCTTCAAGAAGATATCACTCTTCATGGCCAGATTAATGAGTTCAAACATCTCTTTTTAAACCTTTTGAGTAACTCTATAGATGCCTTTAATGAGAAAAATATCCCCAATAGAAAAGTATCCATAAGAAGTTATATCTCCGATGAGTATGGAACTATAGAGTTTGAAGATAATGCTCAAGGGATACCTGAGTATGTACTACCAAATATTTTCAAGCCAAATGTAACAACTAAAACAGATGGAAAAGGGACAGGGATAGGTTTGTATATGAGTGCACAGATTGTTCAAAAACACAGTGGAACTATCTCTGTAAAAAACTCTAAAGATGGTGCTATCTTTAGAGTTTGTATTAAGTTGTAAAAGGAGACCTAGCGTCTTCCTCTTGAACCTCTTTGATTGCCATTATGGCCTCCACCACGAGGTTTATTTCTAGCCCCACGATTTCCACCCATATTGATAGGTTCAGCTTTAATACTTGGATCTGGTTTAAAACCTTTAAGCCACACTTTTGGGATATCTTTTTTGATAAGTTTTTCTATATTTGCTAAAAATTCATCTTCATCCACACACACTAGACTAATCGCCTCACCAGCATTACCAGCACGACCTGTTCTACCAATGCGATGCACATAATCTTCACTTACATTGGGAAGTTCATAGTTTACAACATGAGGAAGTTGGTCGATGTCAATTCCACGTGCAGCTATATCTGTAGCTACTAAAACGCGAACATCTCCTTTTTTGAAGTCTGCAAGTGCTTTTGTACGTGCATTTTGACTTTTATTTCCATGAATTGCTGCTGCTGTGATACCATCTTTGTCAAGTTGTCCAGCGAGACGGTTTGCACCATGTTTTGTTCTTGTAAAAACTAAAACCTGTTTCCATTTACCATCTTTAATAAGCTGTGTTAAAAGCTCACGTTTACGAGTTTTATCTACATGATAAATCGCTTGTTTTACAATCTCACTCGAAGTATTTGCACGAGCTACTTCTATGAGTGTTGGTGCTTTTAAAAGTTTGTTAGAGAGTTTTTTAATATCATCCGAATATGTTGCTGAGAACAGAAGTGTCTGCTTTTGTTCGGGTAAAATTGCCAAAACTTTTTTGATATCGTTGATAAATCCCATATCGAGCATTCTATCTGCTTCATCAAGGATAAGAAACTCAACCCCACTGAGATCAATCGTTTTTTGTGCAATATGATCGAGTAAACGTCCCGGTGTTGCAACAACAATATCCATACCCTTTCTAAGAGTTGCGATTTGAGGGTTTATCTTCACCCCTCCAAAAATCACTGTTGATTTAAATGGAAGATGTTTTCCATAAAGTTCCACACTCTCGTGTACCTGAGAAGCAAGCTCTCTAGTTGGTGTAAGTATAAGAGCTTTTATCTTATGCTTACCCTTAGTTGGTTTTGCACGGCTAAGTAGTTCTAAGAGTGGGAGAGTAAATCCTGCTGTTTTTCCTGTTCCAGTTTGTGCCCCTGCTAAAATATCTTTTTTTTCGAGTATTACAGGGATCGCTTTCTCTTGGATAGGTGTTGGCGTTTCATAGCCTTGTTCTTTGATTGCTTTTAAAAGCGCCTTGGAGAGTCCTAGTTGTTCAAATGTCATTTATTTCCTTAGTAGACTTTATAAAGTCTATATATTATTCATAATAGCATAATTTATGGCAACTGTGGGTATAATTTTAAAAAAATTTACAAGGCTAAAGAGATGTCAAGCAATACAATCTCCATCAAACCCAACAACCACCGCATCTACCAATGTCCAAATGAAAAAAAATTAGAGCTTCTAAATAAACTAATTGAGGAGAGTTCTTCTAAAGATATCCTTGTTGTGTGCTCTAAAAATGTAGAAATCCTCAAAGAGGGGATCACAAATAAAGATGTTAAAATTCTTGAAGACAGAGAACTTGTTAAAGATAAAGAGCTTCGTTGTGAATCTCTTATAAGCTATGATTTACCAATAAAAGCTATCGTATATATGGCAAGAGTTTCTCGTGCGAGTGATAGTGCTTGTATGCTTCTAGATGAGAGTGAACAAAAAGATCTCTATCAAACAGAGATGCTTTTAGGTCGTGCTATCAAACAAGAGAAACTAGAAGGTTTTGAATACCCTATCATTGAGAAAAAAGAACCTGCCTACAAAGGGAAAAAACCTCTTACAAAAGATGAGATAAAAGAGGAAGCAAAAAAACGCTACGAAGCAAAAACACAAGATCCTAAGCCTAAAAAAGAGTTCAAAAAAGATTTTGACAAATCAGATAGTTCTGAAGCGTGGCAAAAAAAGAAAAAAGCTCCAAATAAGTTTCTTGGAAAAGATGACAATGGTAAGGCTATGTTTTCTGGTAAATCTGGTGAAAGAAACCATCGTTATGATGGAACACCACGAGATAAGTATGATGCACCTAAAAAGGTTGGTCGTAAGATCTCTATCAAATCTCGTAAAGCAAAAGAGGAGGAGTAAACCCTCCCTTCTTTATCCTACCAGAGAAGCTCCTCTTGAGAGTCAGCTCCTCTATCTTCACGTGGTGGTTTTGAGATATCACTAAAATACTCTTTCTTTCCATTGACAGTTACTTCTATTATCCCCTCTGGTTGTTCAAACTCTCTCTCAATTTGAGGATAATACTTGAGAACATCTTTAAAATAATGTGAAAAAGCAGGCCCACTAATACGTCCACCTGTCTCTTTTTTATGCATTGGGGTATTGTCATCATTTCCAAACCATACTACTGTCTCAATCGTAGGGGAAAAACCTGCGAACCATCCATCTACATTGTTATTGGTAGTTCCTGTTTTTCCTGCTAGTTCTATCCCCTTCACACGTGCACGTATCCCTGTACCACGATTTACTACATCACGTAAAATAGTTGTCATAATATAACTCTGTGTTGGTGTTGTTATAACACGAGAGCTATCTTTTTTCTCATAAACAAGTTGATTCTTTTGCTCTATAAAACTGATAAGATTAGTCCCTTTTTGTACCCCTTTATTTGCAAAAGATGTATAATATTTTGCAAGTTCAAGGGGACTCATCGACATAGTTCCAAGAGAGATAGAAAGATCATGGGGAATGTTTTTAATTCCAAATTTTTTAAACTCTTTTAAAAGTACTCCAAGACCTATATCGTTTACAAGATTGATCGTTGCAAGGTTTGAAGAGTGGATTAATGCCTCACGTAAAGTGATAAGCCCATGGTAATTTTTTGAATAATTACGAGGTTGCCACTTCATCTCCTCACCATCTTTTTCATACTTATATGTTTTAGCGATATCTACCAATGGTGTAGCACCAGAAAAACCTAAATCGATAGCTACCTGATAGATAAAAGGCTTAAAGGCAGATCCAGGCTGGCGTTTTCCTTGTGTTGCACGGTTATAAGAACTTTTCTTATAGTCTGTACTCCCTACAAGTGCCAAGATATCTCCAGTAGCACTATCTAATGATACGAGAGCACCATTTAAGAGTGTTGTGTTGACATCATCATACTTCACTTTTCTTTTTGTTTTCTTTGCTTGAGCTAAGACTTTCTTTTTGTAGCCCTCTATACGTTCTAAAGAGAGATCGTATGCATACTTCACAGCCTTACGAGCTGCTGCTTGTAAACGAAGATCTATAGTGGTATAAACTTCATAGCCACCTGTACGAAGATCTTTCATCCCATTAGCTCTCATCACACGTGCCACCTCATCAACGATAAAAGGTGCTTTGTTTTGTGTTAGCGTTGTATTAAACACCTCTGGTCTTTCTAAAATAGCATTATCGTATGTTGTATCATCTATCCAACCAAGAACATGCATACGTGTCAAAACGCGATTAGCTCGACCCATAGAGATCTCATAATTCTTCGTTGGTGCATAAGTACTTGGTGCTTTTGGAAGTCCAACTAAAATAGCCATCTCTTTAAGAGTTAGATCATCTAGTTTTTTATGAAAATACCCATCAGCAGCGGTTTTGATACCATAATACCCATGACCATAATAGATCTCATTAAGATAGCGCTCTATGATTTGCTCTTTTGTTAGTGCATTTTCAAGTTTAATCGCATATATTGCTTCTTTTATCTTACGAGAGAGTTTTTTCTCACGTGTTAAAAGAACATTTTTTACAAGTTGTTGAGTAATGGTACTAGCACCCTCAACTGCTTTCCCAGCTCTTATAACTTTAATGGCAGCACGAAAAATTGCATCTATATTAATACCAGGATGTTCAAAAAATGTTGTATCTTCTATGGCGACTAAAGCTTCAATAACACGGGGAGGAATCTCATCAAAAGAAGCATAAAATCTATGTTTTTTATCAAAGACATTCGCTATTTTATCTCCATTTTTATCGTAAATGCGTGAACTTACTGATGGTTTATAATCAACAAGTGAAGATATATCGTATTTATATGCAGTAAGGTAGTATCCTATAAGGATAAATGGGGATAATAAACCCAAGATAAAAATTATTAAAAATATCTTTTTTAAATGTTTCTTCATTCTCTAAAATTCCTATTTGCAAAATTTGCTTCTATGAGTGTTTTTGTATATTTTTGTTTTGGATTATTTAATATATCTGACATTATACCATCCTCCACAACCTTTCCATTTTGTATTACACAGATATCTTCACAAAGATAGGCTGCAGATGAGATGTCATGTGTTACAAAGAGCATCAAAAATTTCTCTTTTTTTTGCAACTCTTTGAGTAAATCTAAGATAACGACTCTTGTATCAGGGTCAAGTGCCGTGGTAGGCTCATCAAGTAAAAGTAACTTTGGTTGAGATTCTAATGCCATAGCGATAACAACACGTTGGAGTTGCCCACCTGAGAGTTCAGGGGGAAACCTCTCTAAAAGGTCATGAGATAATCCAAGTTCATCAAATAAGGTATCTATCCTTTTGGTATCACTAAAAAACTGTTTTCTAATTTTTGTCAAAGGGGAGAGTGCAGTAAAGGGGTTTTGTGGAACAAGTGCTACACTACTTCCTGCAGCGAGGGAAAAAGAACTTTCTAAATTCATCTCTAATTCCATCTCTTGTGGAAGCATCCCAAGCAGTGCTTTTAAAGTCAAAGATTTTCCACTTCCACTTTGTCCAACAAGTGCAAGAGAGTGAACAATCTCAAAAGATATATCTACAAGTGTTGTATCTTGAAGTGTTATGGTGAGTTTATCTATTTTCATTATTTTATTTTAGCCAAATCTTGACACAAAACCCTAAGAGATTCTTTACTCTCCCCTAATCTCGCTATTAAACGCACTATCGCTTTTGGAACTGTTGGCTGACGGATGCCACCCACGGCAAAACCATCTTCTAAAAGTTGCTCTTTTATCTCTAAGACTTTTTTATTGTCATTTATCACTAAAGGGACAATAAGCCCATCAACTTTGACACCCAGCTCTTCATAAACTATACTTTGTCGCTCTTGTATCTCTTGCTTCAATGCTTGTTTATTATTTAATATATAGAGAAGTGCATGATGGGCAAGTAGTGTGTCATAAAGAGAGAGTGAAGTTGCATAGATTATAGGCTTGGCACGATTGAGAAGATACTCAACTATATGCTCACTTGCTAAGATAAATGCTCCAAAACTTCCATAAGCCTTACCGAGTGTTCCCATCTTGATGTAATGAGGTTTGATATCTATACCATAGAAATCAAATACACCCATTAGATTTTCCCCTATCACCCCACTACTATGTGCTTCATCTACGATAAGTAAAGAGTTCGTTACATCGGCTATATCAAACACCTCTTTTGAACACAAATCACCATCCATAGAGTAGATCCCCTCCACTGCTATGATTTTACGTTTGGCATTTGAGTTTGTAAGTAAGCTTTGAAGCTCTTGCATATTGTTGTGTTGAAAAAAAGTTACATTAACAGATTCTAATGAGGATGCGAGTACTCCAGAAGCATGGTAAAGTTCATCCATAAAGAGCTCATCACCCTTTCTCACAAGTGATTCTATAAGGGCGATATTTGCATTAAAACCACTCCCTAAAACTACTCCAGCATCAAAGCCATTCGTCTCACAAAGTGCATCTTCAAAATCTTTATGTATCTGATGGTATCCATTAACAAGCATAGAAGCTTTTGAGCTGTGTATATCTAGTTTGGAGAGTTTTTGGCAGGTTTGTTTGTGAAGTTCTTTATTGTGGGAGAGTCCCAGGTAGTCATTTGAAGCAAAATCATGAAGAGAATCTACTACAACTTCTCGCGTTCTATAACGACCAGATTTTTTTAAAGCCTTGAGCTCATTTTCATAATAAAGCATTACATAAATGCCTCTAAAACCTCAACACTTAATCCCATAGCAGTAGATTCATAGCCTCGTACCTCTTTGATATAAGATTTACAAAACCCCTCCACCATACAAGCGCCAGCCTTCCCTCTCCACTCACCAGAATCAAGATACTTCTCTAAATCATCTTGGTCAAAATCATCAAAGATATAATCTGTTTGGGATATATCTATAAGTTTTTTCTCTTTTGATTGGTAGATAAGACAGGTGATAATACTCGTAATATTTCCACTCTGTGTCATTAAAATATTGCGAGCATCATCTACACATTTTGCTTTACGTAAAATTTGACCTTGGGAGGTAACAACAGTGTCTGCAACCAGAAGTGGGTAATCTTCATAACCAAAAGCTTTAAGATTTGCCTCATATTTACCTAGAGTTGCTTGATAAACAAAGTTTTTAGGGCTAGATGCAACAATGCTATCTTCATCAAAATCTATACTCTCTTGAATAAACGCCACACCAGCATTTTTTAAGAGCATTGCACGAGTTATGGAAGAGGAGGCTAAACGTAACATATGATCTTAGCCATTTCTCAAGATAACACCCAAGTATATTGCGATAACACCTAGGCCTATATTGATAGGGACAAGATATTTTCCAATAAGGGAGAGTTTTTTCTTTGCTGCAGTTGCATCCCCTTTCACTAAAAGCTTATCAGCCTTAGATCGAAGGAGCATCATCACACCAAGATTCGCTGCCATTATCATCCAAATCACCTCTTTGATATGGATAATATTATAAAGAACCATTGCAGCTTCATTGATAACATTGTGGTTATCATCCACTGCTGCTGCACGAAAACCAAGAGCTACAGCCATCATAACAGCTGTAACTATCAAAGTGATTACAAAAGGTGTCACTATATAAAAGAGACGTTTGAGTGCATGGGAGATTCTCTCTAGTCTATGCAGAGGTGATTCAATCTCCATAAAAGAGTTGTGTGCAGCAAAACGCATCGCTACCATACCACCAACCCATACAACAGCACTAAGTATATGTAAAAAAACTATCTGTGTAGAGTAGTTTCCAAAAAGAGTATAGATAAGATCTTTCATTATGCTAAAGCCTCTTTAATAAATGCAAGAGCTTCCTCTTTTGCCTCAGGAAGTTTCGCAGGAAGTTTTCCACCAGCTTGTGCAAAATCTGGGCGACCACCACCGCCACCACCAAGAATTGGAGCAACTTTTTTAATCCAGTCACCAGCTTTGGCATCTGCACCTTTTACACCAGCAGCGATAAGAACCTTATCCCCTTTGACTTGAAAAAGCATTGCACAAAGTTTTTCATTTTCATTTTTCAGGGCATCTATTTTCTCTTTAATATCACCTGCAGGGTACTCTTCAACCACTACAGCTACACCGTTAATCTCATCAGCAGTGATCTCAACTTTAGCACTCTCTTGAGCCTCTTTAAGTTCAGTTTTTAACTCTGCAATATTTGATTTTAGACGAGTGATACCTGCAAGAAGATCAAGGTTTTTCACCTCTGCTTGAGCCTCTTTGAGTAAGTTGCGTTGTTCTGTAAAGTACTTGTATGCTGCATTTCCACATACTGCTTCAATACGACGAACACCAGCAGAAACGCCAGACTCTTTGGTAATAATAAATGAACCAATATTTGCAGTATTATCTACATGACACCCACCGCAAAACTCTATAGAAGCATCTGCAAAACTTACAACTCTTACCTCATCACCATACTTCTCACCAAATTGACTTTTAGCACCACTCTTTTTAGCCTCTTCAATGTTCAGTACTTCTGTTTTTGTAGGGATAGCACGAGCAATCTCATTGTTCACTCTGTTTTCAATCTCTGTTAACTCTGCTTCACTTACAGCCTTAGGGTGTGAGAAGTCAAAACGTAGTCTTGTTGCTTCATTAAGTGAACCAGCTTGAGAGATATGATCACCTAAAACATCTGAAAGTACTGCATGAAGCAAGTGTGTTGCTGAATGATGTTTGATAATCTCATTACGTGAGATATCTACAATAGCATCAACAACTGTACCTACTTGAAGTGTTTTAGTAACTTCTATCTCTACAAGTGAAAGACCAAAGAATTTTTTTGTATCTAAAACTTTTGCAAAGCCCTCAAGCTCTCCACAGTCGCCAGTTTGTCCACCACTCTCAGCATAAAAAGGTGTCACATCTAAAAGTGCCCAACCTTTTTCACCCGCTTCAAGTTTTTCAACTCTGTGATACTCTTCATCTAAAAGTGCTTGCACCTCACCTGAGTGTTGTGTAAACTCATAACCAACAAAAGTGTTCTCACCAAACTCCTCTAAAAGTGCTTTAAAATCACCATGAGTCGCTGCATCTCCTGAACCTTTCCAAGCTGCTTTTGCACGAGTACGTTGCTCTAACATCAGTGCTTCAAATTTTTCAGAATCAAGCTCTAAGTTCTTCTCTTTAAGCATATCTTGCGTCAAATCAAGTGGGAAACCATATGTGTCGTAAAGTTTAAACGCCACCTCTCCACTAAATACCTTATCGGTATTTTTAAGTTCAGCCTCAAAAAGTGCTATACCAGACTCAATTGTTTTGAAAAAGCGTGCTTCTTCAAGCTCTATCTGCTCTTTTACAACTTCAGCTTTTGCACTAAGGTAATCATACTCACCACTCATAATATCAACAAGAGTATCGACAAGTTTATGCATAAATGGTGCACGGAATCCTAAAAGATACCCATGACGAACAGCACGACGAAGAATACGACGAAGTACATAACCACGCCCCTCATTTGAGAAGTTTGTCCCTTGAGAGAGTAAAAATACAGCTGTTCTAATATGATCAGCAATAACACGGTACGATGCACCAGTAGCATACACATACTCTTTACCTATCATCACTTCTACTTGATTAATAAGTGGCATAAAAAGTGAAGAACCGTAGTTAGAAGTTGCACCCTCTTTGATAGCTACAACACGTTCAAGTCCCATACCTGTATCGATAGAAGGTTTTGCAAGTGGGATTCTCTCTCCACCCTTTTCTTTCACTTCATACTGCATGAAAACAAGGTTCCAGATCTCTAAAAATCTATCTCCCTCTCCACCCATATGATCTTCTGGACCGTTAAAGTTTTCTGCACCTTGATCATAAAAAATTTCAGAACATGGACCACATGGACCGGTATCACCCATAGACCAGAAGTTATCTGCATCACCTAAACGCATGATTCTATCTTTAGAGATATGTTTCATCCAAAGTTTTTCTGCTTCATCATCAGAGTCATGTACTGTTACCCAAAGCTTATCTACATCAAGCTTGATAACCTCAGTGATAAACTCCCAAGCAAAGGCGATTGCTTCCTCTTTGAAGTAATCTCCAAAAGAGAAGTTTCCTAGCATCTCAAAAAATGTATGGTGACGAGCAGTATGTCCTACATTTTCAAGGTCATTGTGTTTTCCACCTGCACGGATACATGTCTGACATGAGGTTGCACGAGGATTTGCAGGAGTTGGAACTTCTCCTGTGAAAATCGACTTAAAAGGGACCATTCCCGCATTGTTAAATAGTAATGTTGCATCATCTGGCACAAGGGGTGCCGAAGCAACACGGGTATGTTGTTTTGATTCAAAAAATTTTAGGTACTCTTCTCTAATATCCATAGCTATACATCTCTTATATAAAATTGCGCGATTATATCTAAAAAGTGTTGAAAATCTACTCAATAAAAAAGAATAATCGTTTGTTAGAGTAAAATATTGACACAAGAAATATAATTAATTATAATGTATCAAAACAAAAGGAACACTATGAAAAAAATACTTTTAGGGCTTTTAGCCTTACTCTCATCTGTATTTGGAGCAGATATAAGCACTTATGAATATGCTACTTATCAAGATACCCCAAGTACTAAAAATGCTCTTGCTACAAATGGTTTTACTATTGTAGGGGAATACGATGCTATGCAAGATCCTAACTACCATGTAATTGTTTACACTTGTCCAACACTTAAAAAAGGTGCATCAACAAAAGACAGAGGATTTGCTGGAGTGCAAAAAGTACTTGTAGATACAACAAATAATACACTTGTTCTTACAAACCCTGAGTATTTTTTATCTGCTTATCTTCAAGATGATTTCAATGCAGACAATGCAAAAAGAATTAATTCTAAACTTACAAAAACTTTTGGAGAACTCAAAGGGAGTGAAGATACACTTGAGGATGATGACATTGCAGGGTATCACTTTATGATGGGTATGCCTTATTATGAAGATATGATTGAAGTAGCACAAGGGGATGACCTTCTTGCAAAACTTCAAAAAAATGCTGGAGACAATGTTGTGTTTACACTTCAGGTTGGAGATGCTACCGTAGTAGGTGTTGCAATGCCAACTGAAAATGGGGAAAAATCTTATATTAGTGCAATTAAAGGGGAGAAACACACCGCTTTTTTACCATACATGGTACTTATTCAAGGGGATGAAGCAAAGATTATGCATCCAAAGTATGCACTAGCTATTGCTTATCCTAAACTTAGTATGGGTGACTTTATGGGGATCTCAGGAACTCCTGGAGATATCGAAGATTACTTCACTTCACTTTTCAAATAATCCAACTCATCCCTTATAGGGATGTTTGGATATCTTTTTTTTAAAATCTTTGCTGCAATTCCATCACCAAAACCAATTTTTTCTTTTTTTTCATCTAAAATAGGTGTTGTCCCATTTCCACAAGAGGGACTTTTAGACTTCAACACTATGGCATCAACATCGGGATATTTATTATAAAAAGCCTCTATCTCATCTACTAATTTTTGTGTTACATCTTTTTGTGTCTCATCAGTAATGATTCTTTGTTGTTCACCCACTTGAACTACAGAGATTCTCTCCCGTGGCGTTCCAAAAAGGGGTGCTTCAGGACAAAAAGGGATAACCTCATACTCACTAAAAGCCTCTAGTACTTCGTTTACCTCTTTTGTTTTACCATCGTAGCGACAAGTTTCGCCAAGAAGACAAGCAGAGATGATGACCTTTTTACGAGACACTCTAACAAATCACAACTGATTTTATCTCAGTCATCTCCTCTATAGCAAAACGGGGACCTTCACGCCCAACTCCACTAAGTTTTACACCACCATAAGGTTGTATATCAAAACGAAGTGTCGGCATATCGTTGATGACAATCCCACCAGCATCAAGATCATCGATAGCACGATTTGTAATACTTAGATCATTAGTAAAAACTGAAAACTGTAGCCCATAAGGGGAGTTGTTCATACGTGGAAGTGCATCATCAAAATCACTCACTTTTACAAGTGAGACTATCGGAGCAAAAACCTCTTCACAAACTATGGCCATATCATCAGTTACATTTGCCATCACACAAGGGTGGAACATTCTCCCTTCTCTATGTGGAGGAAGAAGTGGTTTTGCACCCTCTTCTATGGCAGATTCAACCCAACCCATAGCACGACTTGCTGCTTCATCATCTATAAGTGGTCCCATAAAAGTTTCATCATCATAAGGGCTTCCCACTTTAAGTTTTTTTGTCTCCTCTGCCATAAGAGAAGCAAACTCATCATACACTTCAGCTTGCACATAGATACGTTGCAGAGAGATACAAACCTGTCCCGAGTTTACAAAGGCACCAAGGGCACATCTTTGTGCTGCAAGAGCTAAATCAGCAGATTTCTCAACAAAGGTTGCTGCATTTCCTCCAAGCTCTAAACCAACCTTTTTAATCCCTGCATTTTTTGTAATAATCTCACCAACTGGGACAGAGCCAGTAAAAGAGATAACACGTGGAATCTCTGAAGTAATAAGTGCTGAACCAACCTCAGCATCTCCATAAACAACACTAAGTGCATCTTTGATAGCATACTCACTCTCGACAAAAAGCTTTGCAAACTTGTATGCTGTAAGTGGTGCTTCTGGTGTCGGTTTGAGTACCACTGTGTTTCCAGCTACAAGTGCAGGCCCTAGTTTATGTGCTACAAGATTGAGTGGAAAATTAAAAGGGGTAATAGCTGCAACAACACCTACAGGCTCACGACGAAAAAAGCTTATGGTCTTTTTACCTGAGTTCATTGCATCTGTATTTATCGTCTCACCATGCATAGTACGCATCGTCTCTGCAGATAAAGTGATCGTTTCAATACAACGCTCAACCTCAACACGAGCAAAAGCTATAGGCTTACCAACCTCATCAGTGATTGTTTTTGCTATATCCTCTTTTTGCTCTTTGAGTTTTGCTGCAACATCTAAAAGCCAGTTACATCTTTGTGCCAAAGTAGATGCTCGTGCTGCTTTTGTCGCGTTTTGTGCAATACGGAGTGCTTTTTTAGTATCTGCCGCATCACATACAGGTGCAGTTGAAACTACGTCCCCATTGTAAGGAGATTGTCTCTCACTTAGATTCTCTTTTGTCGCTTCTTGAGAGCCGAAAAATATTTTTGCTTGCATAAAAATCTCCCTAAATTATTAGTAAGATTATAGCATTACAAAGTAATATTTTCCACCATTTCAATCTCATCTTCACTCACAAGAATTGCATCTACACAATACGATACATCTAAAGCATTCTTTTTCAGGTAAACATTGAGAGTTTTAATGATACGAGAGAGTTTTGTACGGGTGATATTTTGCAAAGCACTCTCATAATCTACTCCACTTTTCACTTCAATGAAATGGAGTGTATCCTCTTTTATGGCGATGATATCTATCTCACCAAAACGGCTGTAAAAGTTTTGCTCCACAAGCATATATCCATTTTCTTGTAGATAGGCAACTGCTTTTGCCTCTGCGATGTTTCCTTTTTCTCTACTCATTTTTATCTTTTCTATAATTGTATCCTTTGAGACTTAAATTAAGAAAAAAACCTTAAGAGTCGTTTTATAAATAATTGTTATACTTGACTAAACTATAAAAGGGGTGATACTATGCATCTAATTCAATCACTAGCAGTTTCAACAATGCTTTTAGTTAGCACTTTATTCTCTTCTGAAGATGAAAATGGAGCACAGCTTTTTAATGATGCCAAATGTATGCGGTGTCACAGTAGCACTCATTTTAAACCTAAAGCAAATAAAGTAAGCTCTTTTCCAAAACTGCAAAAAAGTGTCAATGCCTGTGCAATAAACACAAACACTGCCTGGTTTGATGAAGAAACAAAAGAGGTGGTTCACTACTTAAATAACAAGTATTATAAGTTTAAAGAAGTTAAATAACTAAACCTATCTCTTGATCAAATCCTAAAGTAAGATCAAAAAACAAAATATCTAAATGAAGCTCATCTTCTATGTAGCTATAGTGTTGAGAAAAAGAATCATCATTTTTTGGATAAATCAAATAGAGCTGTGAAGTTTGTTTGTACTTTGTACCATAAGCATAAAGTTGATACATATCGGATTGACTAATATCTTTTGTTGAAGATATATTTTTATACTTTGTATCAGCAATTAGCTCTTTATCTGTCCCTTTATTTATTACAATATCTGGCTTAAGCGCAAACTTATTATGAGATTCTACAAGATACTTTCCTTTATCTTGTAATTCTACATCCAAGCCTTTTTTCTTAAGATACATTCCAACATACGATTCAAACAACAGATTCATATCAAAAAGAAGAGTAAATACTAAGTCTGAGCCCTTGTGGGGTGCAAAAGAATTTCCATATAAAAATATTTTTGCATATATAAGTACCGATTCATACTCTTTCATTTGCCTATTGAGTTTTAAATTTTTAAAATCATTTTTGGGAGTATGACTTACTCCAATAGTATCAAAGACAAAAAGAAATTCACGAATTTTTTGCTGATTTTTATTAAGTGTTGATTTGTTATAAAGATATTTTAGGCATGTTTTTATAAGTCTATTTTCTACTCTATCATTACTAAACTCTTCATACTCTACAAAAAACTTTTCTTTATGAATACTATTGTGTTGTATCTGCTTAGAGATTTGAAGTTTTCCTTTTAAAAAATGAAGATTCTCCTCTTTTTGTATGTAATCACTTTTTATTCCTTTACGAATTAGCACAGAGAGTTCTTCTAAAAACATACTTATAAATATTTCAAATAAAGGTAATTTAGAACTTTTAAGATATGCACTATTAAAATGCCTAAAGGGGGATTTTTTTAAGGTTTTGAGCATCTTTAAAAGAATCTCTTTTGATTCTTCTATGCTTATATCTTTTATTTTGGGAACTATTTCAATGTTTGTGCCATCTTTTGTTTGTATGACACCTACATAGTTTTGAGCCTGTAGAATTTTACCAAAACCCTTTTTAGAACTAAGTTTGAGATAATGATTACTCTCTTCATTAGCTAAAACAAATTTTTCTAGTTCTAAAAAATTCTTCTCCTCTATATAGTGAGCCTTTGTATTACTAATCTCTCCTTCCTTAAAATATAAGAACTCATACTCTTTAAGAGTGATTACAGATGACATAGTCTCTCATAAGCCTCTCTTTGGAAACTATCTTTTATGGTATATATAAAATGTTCCTCTTCCATATACTCATCATCTATACTTTCAAATATTTTCATCGCGTTTTGTTTTTGCTCTTGTATAAAACCATTATTTAAAATAAGTAAAATTTTCTTCCAATCATCATAAAAATACTCTTGTAATAAAGGGATGATTTTGTTTCTCATAATAATGTCAAGTTCCTCTAAAGTACTTTGTTCATTAAGTTCCATAAAATAAGCATGTCCTATAGTGTGATCTCTATCATACAAATACTCTACTCTAGCATTTATCACATCTAAAAGCTCCCCTAGATAAATCCCTTCTACTTCAAAGTCTAATAGTTCACTCTTTGGCATCATCTCTACAAATTCAAATCTTCTTCGTAGAGCTGTATCCATTAATGCTATGCTTCTGTCTGCCGTATTCATAGTACCAATAATATAAAGATTTTTTGGTACTCCAAAAGTCTCATTGGAGTAAGGAAGTTGTACTTGTATCTCTTCATCTGCATCTATTCGTTTAGATGGCTCTATAAGGGTGATCAATTCTCCAAAGATTTTTGAGATATTTCCTCTGTTTATTTCGTCTATGATTAATATATATTTTTTCGCATCACTTTTATATTCTTTTTGCTTTTGAGTTTCTATAATTTCTTTTTTCATCTCATAGCTAATATCTTCTTCTATAACTATCTCACCATGAAGCTCTTTTTTTATTTGAAGTATTTCATGTAAAACTGTCCAATACACTGTTTGATTAGCACCACCAATAATACTTGTAAACTCTTCATGCAAACGAGAAAGGCTTTCTAGTTTTTCTATAGAATTAAATACATCATAGAGTTTTTTTAATCTATCTTTTCCAACGGTGTGTCTTACACTACTCTCCTGATGGTAACAATATAAATTTTGCTTTTTTGATATTCCTCTAATTTCTATAGTTTTTTGTTCTTTAGATAAAAGCTCCAAATAATTACTACGTTTATATTTTTCAACGAGTGCGCTATAGAGTTCATTATATGTCAATTCTGATTGTATATCTTTAAATTTTATGGAATCATATAAAGCAGATACAGATAATTTTTTAAAAATTCCATCTTCTACATTGTAAGAGATTTGTCCCTCTTCAGTTGATGCTTTTAAGCCCTCAACAAACTCCTCATACCCATAACTCTGATGAAAAGTGACAAACTCTATCTGTCCAGCATCTTTGAGCTCTTCAAACTTTTCTTTTAAAATTTTCCTATTTTTAGGTGTAGCTTCTTTATGACTATCATAAAAATTACTATCTATTATCTCTAATGCTTTATTGATAGTATTGTAAGTTTTCCCTGTACCGGGAGGTCCAAAGAGAATTTGATTTAGTGATGATGTTGTTATAACTTTTTTCTTAACTTCTGTATTATTTTCTAATATCTTATCTTTACTTTTTAAAAAATTTATATATGACTTAATTGATGCAGAGTAAAACCCATCTTTACCATATGATGGTGCATCTTTATGAAAATATTTACTATTTTCTTTTTTTTGTTGATCTAATAAATCTTGATATAATTCTTGAAGAAAATGAGTATTTTCAATAACAAAAATATCTTGTTCAACAATTTTAGATAATATTTCTATTGATCTTTTATAACTACTATTTTTCCCTTGTTCTTGTATCCACTTGGAATATAAATCTTTGTTGTTTATCTTCATGCCGAAACCAACTCTTCAACATCATCCAAATTCAACTCTTTTTGAGCTACCCAAAGACTGTAATTGTCTTGCATAGCAAGCCAGCTTTCAGGGGTATGTCCTAGTGTAATTGATAAACGAAGAGCCATCTCTGGTGAAAGACTTGTTTTACCTTTTATAAGACGATTTAGAGTAGATGG
>Ga0256837_1000805_pt1 | contig 24220 bp, 27 predicted proteins | sample 4562384metaG_FD_185976 | JGI IMG/M metagenome (GOLD analysis project Ga0256837, IMG submission 185976) | Hydrothermal vent microbial communities from Guaymas Basin, Mexico - 4561-384 | ecosystem: Environmental > Aquatic > Marine > Hydrothermal vents | place: Mexico: Guaymas Basin | collected...
CCTTAGCTAAAGATTTATCTAAGTTTTTAAATGATTTGGCTAGAGGTAACGAAATAGCATTTATTCGTAATGGTTATGCACCAGCTATTGAAAAAGGTATTCTTAGTGAGTATGCAAGTGTTAGAGGCGAAAAGATAGAAGATGAAAAGATTAAAGAATACGAAGAACAAATGAATAAGCAGCGATTTGAGTTCTTTTATTCAGTTATGCAGGATGCTACAGGTGCAACTAGATATTCAATTCCAGCTAGATATATGTACAAACTTAATCAAAAAGAATACATTAAACCAATTGTACAATTAGAAAACGAAGACGACAACGATTATTATAAGCGACTTGCAGAACACGTCAAAACACAATATGGAGTAGAACTTAAACCAGATGAAACAATATTACATCAAATTAAGGTTAAAAATGAAGTTATTAAACAAGAGAACATAAAAGCCCATAGAGATAGTCTGGATACAAATTATCATAAAACTATTCCGGCTTTTATACAATCAGTTGCTAATTTAACTTTTACTCTAGATATGGAAGATGCTGTTAATTTAAGTATGAGTATTGTCAAAAACTTAAATATTAATAGACAATCTTCTATGGGTAGTAGTAAATATGTAGATAGACTTAAACAAGCTCTTAATGATAAATTTGGTTTAGAGCTTAATACAGATGTTTCATCGCAAGGTACAAGTAGATTGTATAGATTGATGCAAGACGATATTGAACGTAACTTTTACCAACGTAGTAAAGAACCGCATACTAGTGATAAATATTTAGATGCTTTACGTCAATATACTTCATTGGTTGGAATGGGATTTAATGTATTTGCTGCTGTTAAAAACGTTGGCACAGGATTTATTATGACCGCTGCTGAAGCTGGAGGACGTATGCACTTTTCAGGTTCTGATTATCGTAGTGCTATGCGTAGATATATGGCTGCTGCTTATAGTTATATGTCAGATACTGCTTTAAAGAAAGATAAATACTCAACCAAAGAAAATGCACTAATTAACTTCTTTAATATTGTTGATGACCAACTTGAAGACCCATACATAGATGCAATTAGAGACAAATATAATAAATACAAAAGAGCTAAAGGTTACTGGAATAAGTATTTAATGGCAGCTTATTTTATGCACAGAACAGGTGAGCATATGATGCAGAATGCTACACTTTTTGCTATGCTTAGAAGTCATAGAATATATAATGGTAAAATTGTATCTTTTAGAGAATATTTATGGCATACTAATATTGGAGATATTCAATCAAAACTAACAATAGACCAAATAAGGAAAGATAAACGAGCCTTTGATACAGCAATGTTAGAGTATAAAGATGCTGAAAGTAAAGCCAAAAAGGAATTTGAAAAGCTAAAGTCAGCAGAAGATATGTTAGTATTTTCAAATGGCACTCTTAAATATAATCCTTTATATATCAATGAAGGACTTAGTTATACAGATGAGGGTACAATTGTGGATAAACACGGTAATGTGTATTCTGAACATGATGCTTTTTCAGATTTAATAAATCAAATAACCGAATTTAAAATAAAGGTTGAGAAAGTAAATCAAAACATACACGGTATTTATACTAAACGAGAACGTGGTAGTATAGAACGAAACTCACTTGGTGCATTGGCTATGCAGTTTCACCATTGGATGCCGGAAGGTTGGGCTCGTAGATTTGGTCGTGGTTCATTCTTTAATATGGAAGCTCAATGGAATGTAGGTAGGAATACATTTGAACGTGGTAGTTATAAGACATTATTAAAGTATTTAATGTCTCCACTTGAAGGCGGCGGTGTACAGAATTTAACAAATCAACCTCATGTTTTTGGTCTAGTTCAAGGTTCTATTAATTATTTCCGTGATTTAGTATCTAATTGGAAACGTTATTGGTATGTTCTTGAAGATTGGGAACGTGCAGAGGCAAGAAAAACTATATATGACTTTTTATTGATGGCGGGAGTAGGATTATTGTATGCAATGGCTAGAGGTGCTGGAGATGACGATAAAAAGCTTCGTCGTAATCTTATGTACGCATTCACAGTATATAGTCTATCTGGTGTTTTTGCAGAAGCCCGTGCTTGGTTACCAGTTTATGGTTGGTATGCGGAAGTACGTAAACTTTCTCACTCACCTGTAGCTGCACTTCAGAGTGTTATGGGTGTTACAGATTTACTACAAGAAGCAATAATGTATAATTTTAAAACCCCAGCTGAAAGAGTATATAGAACTTCTCGTTATCATCATCAAAACAAAGTTTGGATAAAGCTACAACAACGTTTACCCGGATTTATACCCGCATTTGGTGTTAATGACCAACATTTCTTTGGAGCACAAGCTCTTCGTTGGAGTTCACTTAAAGATGATATGGTAAGCTTTAACTACTTTGATAAGAGATAATAGTATAGACTGTGATATAAGCCATAGTATAGATTAGTTTAAAAAGAAACGTGGGCATACTTAAATGTAGCCCACGTTTTTAGTTGCTAAAATTTCAAAAATTTGCTATGTTTTTTCGTCATAGCAAGCATTTTATACCGGTGATAAACAAATAATTACATAGATTTTTTTTAATCAATCTAGCACCTCTTTTTTAACAGATTTAATAAAGTCCATAGCGGTATCCCCTAAACTAGATAAAGTCCAAGCACCACTTCTAACTGAAACTACTCTATTAAATAGCCTTTCATCTCCATTAAATTCATTGTGAAATATATAAGCTAATAGATACAACATCATTGTATCTGCATCTTGTTGCATAGTTCTATATATTTTTTCAGCAAAATCAATGGTTTCTAGGTTATCCACAGCAGTAATTCCAGCATATTCCGATTCATAATTGCTTATGAAATTTGATAGGTCGTCTTCTAATTCATCAATAGACACATTCGGAATCATAGTAATACCAACATTATGTATTTCGTTCGGACAAAGAATTAAATAATAATGTTCTATTTCTGCTATTATTAAAGCACTAGTTCTAAACGCAGACGCAAATTCTTCTTTCCATTCGTGTTTCATTTTACTTTTAGGATATAAATTTGCCACCTGTTCTTGTAATGTTTCAATCGGAAAATCATCTGTTATTTCGTCTGATTCACCGGTTACGATTTTATAATAGTCAACCCAATCAATGAAATATGTGATAACATCTGTTTCATGATTTCGTAATAAAGGATTTCCTGCACCCATAATATATCTCCTTTCTATTCTTTATTATCAGTTGTTTTATTTTCTTTTTCGTAAAAATCTATCAGATGATATGCGATATTTTTTATGTCCTTTGCATTTTCCCGCAAATCAGTATCTGTCGCTGCCAGTATTTGTAAGAATTTACTAACAGTAGTACCATTATCAATTAATGTATCATCTTTAGTATTACACCAATTAATCCCAATTGTAAATTCGTGAGAGGGTATATAAAATTCAATATAACCAACTGTACGTTTCTTAATTTGAACATCATCTATGTTATCTTCAACAAGTCTTATAATATTTTCCTTTAGCAATTTATATACATTATAATCTAATCGTTCAATTTGGTAATCATCTATAATCCCTTTCTCATACAACATTGCGTAATTAACAGGAACTGCATCAAAATATCGTTTAAGTTTACGATGTAATGTTTTAACAGTGTGTGATAAATAAGCCATAATTTAAAATTTAAAATAAGTTGTTAATTGTTTATTAAATAAATAAGTGTTATACTTTGTATATTTAGCATTTAAATGACGTTCTGCTAAATCTAAAGTAGTAAATTCATTTACGTATAAATACTCAAACCATAAATACTCATCAATAATAATTAATGCTTTAACTTTGCGAGTATGTAGATTATGAGCCAATATAACACGTAAATGAAGAATCTCAATAATTGGCAGCTTAGTCAAATCAAGAACCCCAGTAGGAGAGGAAGAGTAATGTATCTGCAAATCATTGGTAATTTCTGCAAATTTAAGTCTAACTGCACTTACTGCTTCTTTAATGGTTTCCTTATTAACTTCTTCATTATGCTTACTTGTTACACAAACTTCATTAGACTCAATGTTGTCATCAGCATAAAGTTCTATTTCGTCATTAACATTGCCAATTATTTTATTATCTTCAACGTAATTATCTATAATAGTCAAGGTTTCAACTATATTATGATTCTCGTTTCTCATCAAGCAACCGCATTTACATAATACGTATGCTGATTTACGTTCCCTCTTTAGTTTCTCTATTGGTTCATTGTCAAACATAGAGCCACAGTAAGGACAAGTATAATTCCATTTATCTAATTTAAGATTGGTGTAATGATTAACAACTTGTAAATCATTAACACCAGTCTTTATTTTAGATACTATGTTCCCGATAAAGTAATCAAAAGGATAGTCTTTATCGGAAACAAATGATAAGACTGAAGTTTTATCCTTCATTGTCTTGTCTCCCTCTCCTAACGGGGTTCTTTAATTTGTTAAAACGATGACTGATAATCTCTACCACAGTTTGTTGTACTTTACGAGCTGTTTCTTCAACAGATAAATTAGCATTATCAATTGTTCTTGTAGGAACTAAATTAGCTGCTGCTTTTTCAGCGTCTGAATCAGGACGAGCCATCTGTCTATCAAGTTTTATAACAAACCCATGATTGTCTTCTATCCAATCAGCCTCATTTTGAAACCTAACATCATCTAGCACAACAATATTGTATTTATCTTGTTTGATTTGTTCTTCCACTTTCAATATATGCCAATTTGGGTGTACTACATTACGTAAAGCAATAGTACCAACATCAACTGTTAATTCTCGCCAAGTACGAAGATAGTTTATTTTTACTTCATATTTAATATTAAGCTCATCTAACTTATTGGTAAACTTTTCTCTTTCGTAATTACTACTAAAAGCTTGTTGTAATGTTCTAGTACCAAGTTTAAATACGACAAGGTCAATAGCCCATTCAGCCGGTGCTGGTTTAGATTTAATACTACGGTCTGATAAATTATATTGAGTGCTTACGCATTTCTTTAAACTATCAGCAAATGAAAGCTTAGCTGCTATTATGCCATTATCATATTCTAGTTTAATACATTTTGTGTCTGTGAATTTAAGAACTTCTGTGAAGACGTTTTTGTTCTCTAACCAAGCCGCTAATATTTCCATTGTATGGTATGCCATTGTGGTCTTGCCAGCACCCATAGTGCCAGCAAAACCAATAATTAATGGTTTATTCATATTTATTCGTTTTTAATGGGGTTAATTTGTAAATCTTTAATAATCTCAAGAATTGTTAAATCTTCCGGTAACTTAGCGTGTTTGTTTTTAGCTGATAAATCAATGCGACGTTTTTGTAACTCAATACCTCTTGTATAAACATCATCATAATATTTACGATAATGTGCTAAGTACTTCAACGCATCGTATTCAATAAGAGTATTATACACTTTTTTGAAATTATCAAATAGATATTCACCTCCTTGCGTTACAAGGTCTTTAACAGCATCTACATAGGAACTTGATAATTTCTGTGTTAGTATATATACAACTTCCATTGATTTTTGAGTTATCTTACGTTTTCTAGCAATACGTCTTCTAACTTGTCTACTTGCTTTTAAATACTTTTCACTATCAAAATAGCCAGCATGATATGCTATAATTAAGCTTGCTAAGTCTTGATTAAGACCTTTTCTGTCTGTTTGTTCAAAATAATTAGAATTGTCCATCTTTATATGTATTTGCGTATTTAGTTTCAACTATTAATTTATCACCATATTTAATAAAGAATATATCTCTATTGTTAATTTTAAAATAATGTATTAAATTTCGTTTAATTTTCTTTATACCAAGATGCTTAATAACAGATAATATCATAAATACATCCGTATTATTAAACTCCTGTCCTATTAAAGGGAATGATAGGCTATCAAGAAGATAATCAAACAACCCTTCTGTTTCAACCATTTCAATTGTTGATTTAAGAGTAGCCAATTCACTTATATCCGTTTGATATAAATGTTGGTATCTACGTAAAGCTAAAACTTGTATATCTTTTAAATATGCGTCTTTTGGTAGCTCTGTACGTAAATATTTAGACATTGTTAGCTTATTATCTGAATATAGATATTTAGCAATATCCGGTTCAGTAAATAGAATGTTATACAACCAAATATAATAACAAGGATATTGAGTATCTTTAGAAATAGTTGTTAATCGAGTAGTACGATACGCATTAATTCTACCTTTTAAATCCTTTGTTGTTTGTTTTAGTTGTTCTTTTACATGATGAATTATTGTTCTATCAAATGCCGAATATGGACTGAAATATGAATGTATTTCTTCATAAATAGCATGTACTTGATTAACTTCATGTCTAGTTATAGATGTTAATATATGGCTAGCACGATATTTGTCAAGAAATACAAATTTAACATCATCTGTAATTATTAATCTACCAATAGGTGTTTTATAATAATACAGTACTCTGTCTTTAGCATAAAGATTTGCATTTTTATGTATGTTTTCATCTGCTAGCCAGTAACTAATTACTTCGCTATGTTCATTTGTTTTATAAGTAAAACCTTGAGCTTTTAGCTTTCTGTTTTTACTTGTTAATTTTGTTACCATTTGTTTTTTAATTTAAAGGTTACATTAATAAGTTTATAGTTATTTAATTACTGCTTTAACGCCAAATGTTTGTTCCTTTACTGGTTGTTTCACAGTAAATTTACCATTACGTTCAGCTATTAAATCTAATAATTCTTGTACATCTTTAATTAAAAATGTAAATTGAGCTTGAATCATATTAGGGTCAAGTATTATATCTCTTGTTCCGCCAACATTTGTAACTTCTCCAGTTTCTTCATCAATAACCGGTGTCATATCAGGAATAGTTTTTAATTCCTTTTCTATTGATTTCTTAATATCGGTTAATTTACCAATCAAAGTATTAACCAACATTAAAACTGGATGTTCAGATACTGAATAATCATACGTTGTTTTTGTAGCAGCATAAGTTAATTCAACACCTTCTACTTTTATCTTTTTAACAGCATGTATGTTCATTCGTTTATCTACTATAGAGGCAGCAGTTTGTTTTATTTCTTTTTCTTTAATTGCTTCTTCTATACCTTTTGTTATTTTTCGTAATCTTGCATATGTACGTAAAAATACATCGTTGTCTTCAATATCACCAAATGCGTTCAGTACAACACTCTTAACATCTATTGTTTCAAATGGTTGTTCAACTGCTTTTAATATTTCGTTTGTATTTGCCATTATTAATTCCTCCTTTATTTAAGTGTTCTTATAAATCCGTTTGCGTGAAATGGTAGCTGATTAGCAGTACGTTCATAAAACTCTACAGTTAGCAATTCACCAATATATTGCTCTTTATTTTCTAATATATCTGCTCGTTGTTCCATTGTATAACCTTTTGGTGTAACTTTAAATGTTTCTGATGTTTTATCATTCATACATACAAATAAAGCTACATCTCTACCGTCTTTAGTTTTACTATCTCCGGCTGGTATTATATCTACAATTAAAAACTCTGCATCGGTTACTTTTTTATACTTTAGCATTGTCATATTACGTTTACCAAATTGGTATTCACCGTCAGGTTTACGTAAAATAACACCTTCGTAACCCATAGCAATAAACTTATCCCGCAGTGCAACAATATGTTCTTTATCTAATACTGCGGTTGTATGTAAAGCTAATACATTCTTTACTTCAGACCATGCTTTTTTAGATAGTTTTGTAAGATTGCCATTGTCATCAAACAAATGTTCAAAACCATAGAATAAACCTTCTAGTTTATTACTACGTTCTCGTTGTTCAACATCAAATAGAGCAAGGTCATATATTACATATCGCCAATCATCTGCTGTATATTCTCCGGTTTTTGCAAAACCAGCAATAGCTGGAGCTGCAAGCTTATCGATATAATATTCACCATCAAAAACAAGAGTTTTATCTGCCATATGTTCGTATATTGCAAGCATTTGTTTCTCTAATTCCGGTAGTTTATATATAATTCCTTCCCGGCTTGTTATACGAACAGCTGGCTCAGTATTAAACAAACCATTTTGTTTAGGTGGTACATAACTTACCATACAACGTACACCATTAATCTTAGGTTGAGCCAATAACGGAAATTCTATTTTCATTGTAGGCTTATACTTTTTGGCATACATTGGTTTGATATAATTATTAGCATCTAGTCGATTATGAGGAACTTTATCACTAAGTCTCATAATAATAGATTGAATACTAGTATTTGGATTATCGTAATCAAATTCAGTATCAAAATCTGAAACTTTACGATAACCGGCATTAACTTTATCTTTAATGTATTTATTCAATCTTGTAATAGCAGCTTGGCTTATATAACGTTCATTGAATTTATTTAAACCAGCACCTTTAATAATAGCTGTATGATGTTTAACACAAGCCCCTTCAATAGCACCAACCCAACGGTGTATTATGCTAAATTTACTAGTCTTACCGGGTTTAGCTTCTGCATACCATAGAATTACATTGCCATTTAAATCTCTACGGAAATATACATCGGATATCTTAATACCGTCTTGTTTAATCTTTTCAATTGTATTCATAGTAATTTATTTAGTATTAGATTTTGATTTATTAATATCCCCAGTAGGAGAGGGAGAGATATTAATTTGCACCGTGCTGTTTACTTTGGTTGCTACTACATTATGGTGCTTATCTGTATATTTATCTCTTTTAGTTTTACGTAATGTCTCCCCTTGATGAGCATTAGCATCGACCTTTAGTTTAACTTTTGCGTGTCTAGGTGTAACAAATGCACCCGCAGCATACAGCTCTTCTAACCTATTGTCTATGCGTTCAATATCATATTCGTCTTTTAACACTTTTGTTATTTCAGTTATGTATTCGTACGCATAAGCAACTCTAAGAGAGTTTACTTTTTGATTTGGTTCAAAGATTACTTTTTCAAAGAAGTATCGGATTGCTTTATACTGGTCGTCTTTCCTACCAGTTTTATATAATCTTTCCAATTCATCTTTAACATCATCTTTAACGAACTTCGGTATCTGTATCACCATTGTATAAACCTCCATTTTCATTTAAGTGTACGTAGCAATTTTTAATAAAGTCTTTGGTTACTTTTAAAGCAATCATATATTGCGGCTTTCCAAGTTTACAATGAATCAGCTTTAAAAGATATTCAATATCTGCAACTTGGGATATTTTATTATTTATTATTTCGCATGTATCAAAATTTACATGTGCATATTCCCAACGATTAGCAAAAGATTGAACAATATCTTCTAAATCTTTGTCAGTATAAGCTAACATTTGCTCTAAAGTACCATAACCATATATTTTTGTCATAGGTACAAATTGTTCAAATATGTATAAATATTTAGCTGCTTCTGTTGTTTTACCTGCTTCTAAGGCTTTTTGTGCAGCTATTATCCGATTATATTGAACATCACTAATAGACGTCAATAAAATCTTGAATTTGTTGGTATCTACCAAATCAATGGTTAGATACGGAAAAACAGGTAACTTCTTATTAACTGTTATTGTTTGTCTCATCTGTTATAAATCTTTTTAATTCAACTATAAAGTGAATAATTGGTTTAATATTGTTATCAACTACTAAATCAAAGAAATCTTTAGCTTTAAAATCAACTGTGTTTAATTTGCCATTAGTTATAAATATAGGTTGTATCTGATGTTCTCGTTTCAACCTATTTGCAAATTTAACGCCGGTATAATCAAAATCATATAAACTAAATATATACTTATGGTTTCGTTTAAATAATGCTATTTCTTCATTACGCCATATATAATTTTCAGCCGGGGGTGCAATAAACGTTATACTTTCTTCTGGATAATAATTACTAAAGAAACTAATCATTGCAAGTATATCTTTATATGACTTTGTGATAATTAGTGTTTTAGCTTTTGGCTTATATAGTGGCATACCTTGTAACCTGTTGAAATTAGCAATAAATTTAGGATAACCTCCTTTGGTTTCCGGAAAGTAAATACGCCAAGCTTGTATATTATCTTCAACACCTTCGTAATACGCATAAGCTGGATTATTTAAACGATATGTATAAAATAGTTTATTCGTTGTTGCTGGATTGATTATAATTTGTTGTACTGGATAGACCTGTGCATAATTCAGTAATTCATATGTTATTCCAGCTCTACCCCAATATTGTAAATCATTAGCTGTCCAATCTCTAATTTGAATATCAAAGATTGTCTTACGTTCAACTAATTCTATCAGATTCAGTTCCTTTGGTTTGAAATCGGCAAGCGTATCTTTTTTTTCAGACGCTTGTAAATTTAAATCATGATATATTTGTTTAAGTGTGTTATAAAAACCACTTTTAGTATTAGTATTATATTGATATAAATATCCTACTAAATCAAATACATCGCCATAAAAATATCCTGCAAAATCTCTCATTCGTAGTTTGCCTTTAGATGTATACTTAAAGCCAACTGTCGGCTCTTTATCAACTCTTAACGGACTACGAATTAGCTTCCCTGTTTCAACACAATGTTGAATTTTAAACAGAGTTAAATCAGGGTCTAGCTTTGAAAGATAATATGCAAATATCTCTTCTTGTGTTACTAAAGCTAATATGTCATTCTTTGATAATTTTTTAGTTATTCCTCGTTTTGAACTCATTTAGCATAAGAATAATAAAAAAAGTGAACCTACTTATTTGTAGGCTCACTTTCGTCTGTTAAATAATGAAAAAGAAGAGTTTTAATTACTTCTGCATCCACGCTGGTTTTTTAATTGTTGCTCCATTTCCTGCATTAGTTGTTGTTGCAGTTGTTGTTCCCATTGAAGGCATAGTCGGTGCAGCTCCTGCTGGTGCAGCTGCTGCTGATTTCTCTATTGGTTCTATCTTTTCACCTTTGGCAATATTGATTTCTAAGCTAGGTTCAATACCTGAAACATACTTTTCAATAACGCCTGTGCCCGGAAAGGCAGGTAATCCTACATTTCCACGATTAACTTCACGTAATCCTTTGGTTGTGGTAACGTATCTAAGAAGCTTTACCCAATATAGTTCTTTTTTACGTAGTTCTTCTTTTGATACTGGCTCCAATATTGTAAGCACACCTTCAAAGAATTTCTTGTATCCGGCTAAAACATCTTCACCGCTTGGGTTTTCAGGAATATCAAGAATCAATAAATCATATTCTTTATCCTGTAATTCACGACCCAAAATTGTTTCTAAAAAGTGTTTTAGCATTTGAAACATACCATCTTCTATTGTTTCTCTTGAAGGTTCATCATCTTCTACCGGAGAATAAGAATGTATGTAAATAGGTGCTTCTTCATTTTCTTTTTCAGTAACACCAGTAAATATGAAACGCAACGTTGGTCGTTCCAATCCAATAAACGAAGTTTGTTTGCTATCAGCACTTACTTCTCTAGTGGTTAAATCCCATGTTAAATAAGCGAGACTTAAACCTTTATTTATATCCATTGACGGACTAAATTGTTTTGCTGCTTTACTTCGTGTTTCTTTTGTTATTCCTCTTGCCATATACGTATATGTTTAGGTTTAAATAAATAGTTATTAAAAACTTTAATTAGCTTAATAGGTATAGCTTTATTTAGTTTATTTGTGAGCTATTAAGATAATAAAAATTAATGAATACAACAAAGCCCTCAAGAAGTTAATCAAGAGGGCTTGTTCCGGTGTTAAGATTAATTAGCGTACTAACTTCTCTTTTGTTCTACGGTTAGTTAATGGATAAACTACTAACTTTTCACCGTATTCGTTTTCAGTTTCCACTGTGTCAATGTCCACGTCAAAGATTGTTAATTCTTCTTCGCTTCCATTTAATGTTTGCCACATAGTTAAATCAGAACCTGAAAGTGTTCCGTAACCGGCAATTTTGTTTGTGCTTGACATTCTTGCACCGTGCATACGTGGCATTTCAGGTATGATTGGTTCTCCGTTTTCATCTACGTGTCCTTCTTCAATCAAACGTTCACGTTCTTTTTTAGAAGTAGGAACTTTAGTCATTATAACTTCTCCGGTAGATGTTTTAGCAGGGTATCCTTTAGCAATTCCGTAGAATATTGGATAATCTGCAATATCGTTACCTGTTTCTTCTGCCCATTGCACTAAATCTTCGTGCTTTTGTGCAATCATTCTTGTGATTTGGTCGTGGTTAGTTACAAAAACTAAATAATCACCTGATTTTATATCTAACAATTTAGATGCAGCTTCGTTTATTTTGATACCGCCTTCTGAAGTTGTAAGTGTAAATTCAGGTTTAGCTGAACCGCTACGTCTTTTATTACTAACAACGGATAATCCAAAAATTTGTCCCATAATACTTATAATTTAAAGGTTAAATAAATAATTAATAATGTTTGCTTAATGAGTAATAGTGTTGTCTAAATGATTTTCTTATTCTGAATCTGACATTTCCACTTCTGGGTCATCTCCTGTTAATACTACATCTTCGTCTGTATCTGTTGCTATTTGATTACCAGCAGCATCATACAAAATAGTACCATCTGGAGATACTTTTGCGTCTGTAAATTCCGCAACCTCATCAAATGTATAAATACCATTTATAACATCTGCTGCTATAAGTCTTGCGGTTATAATCAACGTTCTGTTTCTAAGCATAGTAGCAGGATTTTCATTCCAATTGGCTTTACCTTTAATTGTTTCGCCTTTTGAGTTTATACCGCCAAGTAAACCTGCATCTATTGCTTGTTGTGTAGTATAATTAATAGTAACCACTTGGTCATCTCGTTTCATTTGAACTTTAGTACGACGACCGTAAATATTTGTTGTAAAAGCAATTTGTATCTTATCAGAATCATAATCAGCTTTATCTGTAGCTTGAGTTATAACCTGAAATTTATCAATATTTGCTTCTACTATCTCTTGAGGATATACTTCCCCGTCAAGTCCTACATATTGTGTAAGAGGTATAAAGTCTTCAATTATATTAATCTTTATACCTGCCTTCAAGACGAGTGCCATTGCCAAGTGTATCCCAACAGTAGATACATATCCATTGCTAGTTTTAATTTGATGGATATGTTCAAGAGCAACTATGGGGTGTATCCCAAGCGATTGTCCTTTTAGTACACTATGTACTTTATCAGGTGTTAATCTCTTTCCAAGAGAAACTGCTTGCATAGGTGTAAACCCCATTTCAGTACCAAGAAGTATTGCAGCTACAACTTCATCTTCATTTCCAGCTTGATTAAAGACTTTACTTTTAGCTACTACTTTAGCCAAAGTTAGTGCTTTATCTAGCATTTCAAAGCTGTTTATTGCTAGCTTATTTTCTTGTTTTACTATGTTTGTTTCTTTATCCATTGGTACAAAGTTAATACATTAATTTATTATATGCAAATAAAACTTAATAAAAATTTAATTGCCGGTATCATTTTTTAAATATACCACGAGGTTTATTAATCGGTATATTTAGGTATTTTAATTTTCTACGTAATTTATCGTATTCTTGCGTGTCTGCAATATAAAACAAATATATAGGTATCACCCTATACATAGAGTATTGTAATTGCTTAGACGTGAGGTATTGTTTCATATCTATACCAAGTCCGTTGAAAATTAAAATATCTATGCCGAGTAAATTTAAATTCTTATTGGGCTTATTTGCAACATTAACAACGTTTATTATACAATTATTAAATTGCTCTGAATAAATCTTTGCTGCTGTAGTTACGCCGTGAGCTTTGGGTTCGCCTTTTTTATCAACTATCCAATTACCTAGTTCATCGTGAATATTATGTCCTTTAAGTGAATTGTGAATAATACCATTACGAATAGAATTAGCATTTAATTTATTATATGTTTCTTGAGCTTGATTTGCATTTTCGTGAATAATTACTATCTTCTTATTAGGATTATCTGTAATTATCTTTATTATTTCTTTAAATCTATTACTCGCTGTTTTAATTAATGCTTTTCTATTACGTATAAGTGTTAATATATTTTCACTTGCGGCCTTAATTGAAGCTGGACTAAATTGTTCATCTATATCTTGAAAATAAGGTATAGATATATCTATATCTTCACTCCACCCTGATAAGTATGCTAATTGCTTTCTGTACCAATACGCATCTTGATAACCAGTATTAGTTCGCTTACCAGAATTACAAGCTTCTATAAGGTCAAACATTGATGTTATTCCGGGTAATGATTGAATTTCATCATCAGTTACATCAAATTTACTAATAGATTCTTTGATTTGTTCTGAAAACGTATCATATGCTATTCTTTCGGATTCCGTTAGATTAACAGCATGATATTGAAATTCTTTCTTAGGTATTGAATAATTTAAAACAGGAAGTTTTAATATGTTTATAAAACAACTTCCGTGTTCGTGTATAACAAAATTAAATGTGGCAGATATTAAACTGTCTATTCGTTTAAGCATCGCAGTATTCATAGCCGCAGTATATAATACGACTATGTCAAAGTGTTGTTTTAATACTAAGTCTACAGGTGATAATACAGTTAGATTTGCATGTTGATAATCTTTTACATCAAGCATTGTAATAAACCCAACATTTACATTTGGATTCTTACCTATTGCTCGTTCAGTTATCTCTTTTACAAATTCAGATGCTACTTCATACTGTTTTCCATATTCTGGTATAAGCATTATCTGACCTTTACCTTTATTATCACGCCAACGACTAAGTATCGTATCAATTACATCATATAGTTTAGCCATAGTTGTAAATAAATACCTCCTTTCTCCCTCTCCTATCGGGGTTCTTAAAAGTCCATATCTTGAAATAAGCCTCCAATTGCATAATTAGTATATGCTTTATTCTTTTTCTTACGTATATTTAAAGAATAACGCATAATATCTAACAGCTTTTGTGCTTCAGATATATAATAACCATAATGAATATTATATTCACTAATTGGTTTATTAACATCAACAAAATTCACAATTTTAACTCTTTGTCCTTTACGAAGATTAGTTAGCTTATTATCTCCGCCAAAATGTATGTCCTTACGTTTATATAATACCCCACCAGATTTACTAATTACATATCTAAAATTAGCAGGCACTGGTTCTATTTGTGTTTTTCCGTGATGGAATGTATGAAGTTCTGCTACATAACCTTGACCCATTTTTTGACTAGCCATAAAATCATAAATATCATTATGATTTGTTATAGTTTTCTCAATAGGAACACCATACATGAGTGCTTGTTCAACAGCATGTGGAATAATAGGCATATTATAACCTTTGCTCATATCTTCCCATGGGGCATTTCTATTCAGTTGTCCTTTTCTTTTAACTTTACCGTCAGGTTTTAAAGCAAGATAATTATTAACATTTAATCGGGCATATATTTCATAATCAGTATATTCTAATTCCAATTCTGTTTTTTGTTCCCACTCTTTACATATTACATCATATTCATCTAAAGCTTCAAACGGAAGTTTTACTACAATACCATCAGTATTTGCAGATATAGTATGTAAAGCATTTAAATATAAATCTTCTATGAGCATCAATAACATCAATTGCCCATTGATTGTTGTAGCAAAGAATGCAGCAATATCATGAAGAAAATCAGTAGCTTCATTTAGCTTACCAAATACAGCATTAATAACAATTTTAAGTATAGCTGCTTTTGGAAGTCCTGCTTTCTTTGCAATCATACGTTCCTGTACAGTCCTACTAAAAATAGTAAGAAACAGTTCTCCTAAATGAGCAGGATAAACATTGTTATTAAGAATATTGTTAGGATAATAACTGGATACATCGGCATCTCTATATAAAACTGTTCCCGGAATACTTCTAAAAATGTATGGTCTATCATTACTATGTAATCCTCCAGCACCAATATTATAGCTTGCACCATCAAACATAATAGTTTTAGCTAACTTAGGTGCATTTTCAGACCATACATAATCTTTAAAATAAATTAGTGCTTTTTTCATTTCATTGGTTCTAAATGAAATTCTATCACTAATTATATCACCGAGTTTAAATGATTTTCTATTTGTTCTCCATTGACGAAATACTGATTTAGGGATACCAGAAGCTTTTTCGTATTCAATAGCCATAATTTCAGCACCAGCTGTACTTCTACTCCAACTAAGAGCATTAACGCCATATTCAGCCGATATATCAAATCTACTACTAACTTCTTCTAATTCATGATGAAACAAATGGTTTAAACCTTCAACATCGTTAGTATTATAACGTTTTATATCATCAATATGTTTATCAATGACATATCTATCCCAAGGTTTAAGTGTATCTAGATATTGATGAGGAATATCATATAAATCTTTTTCTTCCTCTGTCATCGGTGGCATTTCAAAATCCAATACGTTATACCACTTGATGTTAATCATTACTTGTTTTAATCTAGTATAACCAAGATGTAACATTTTTTGCATATCCATTGATTGAAACGGTGCATTATAACGTTTAACCATTTGTACATATCTATCTACACTTTCTTCTTTTTTAGAAGTTATTATTCGTTTACTAAAATCATATATTTTAGCAGTTATATTCTTAACTGTAGTGAACTTACGATAGTTCATAAGTATAAACTTTAATACGACATCGTCATATTCAAGTGAATTATAACCTAATAATATATTCTTTTGGTTAATAAACTTCATAACCTCTAGTAAATCATTATGATGATTCTTATCATTAAGAACATCATAATAAATATATAGAAAATGTTTATCGTCTGGTTTATCAACTGGTATATACGCCAGTGAAAAGAAGTTAGGAAAAACTTCAATATCGTATCCTATTATATCCATAGTTACATGTTTAAATTAAACATAGACAGTCCTTGTATATAGGACTGTTTCGGCTAATATTTTATAACCCTTGCCTCATCAGTATGTTAGTTGGGTTGTGTGTATTTATTATAAAGTTCAAAAATACATTTGTGCAATTCAAGTCTATTGTTATTTGAAAGCCAAACAATTATTTCATCTACACTAGTAAATAAATCACATGCGTAATGCCATATTACTATAGACAATTTAAAATCATCAGATGTATATATTGTATTTTCTTCTGTTGTACTGGTTTCTTTAAAATCAAACAAGCGGAATAATACATTCATTGCAGTGGTTGCTTCATCGCCATGAATATAAATCTCAATTTTATGTACATCACGTTCATCATATATTCCACTAGGAATAAATATTGATTTATTTACTAATTGTACACCTTGTGTATTTATTATCACAGACAGTATATCGTTTTTACTTATAGTTTTCATAATATTTATTTAAAATTTCCAATATAAACTTATTACACCGCATTCATTAGAATCGCTTCCATTGATTGCAGCATTATACCAAATTGCAATATGCCATTTAGGTATTACTAATTCTCCGGCTAAATCTAATCCGGTACTGTGATAGTCAGAACTATTAAGTCTATCGGTATAACTCCATGTTCTGCCTACATAACCATTGATAAAGTAATGTTTACGTTTAAATAAACGAAAACCTCCGTAAATACCAGTAGTTGTACTAATATGAGCAAACCCTTTAATTGATGCAGTTGTAAATTTAATAGAATAGTCATCATAACTTCCACCAACAGCCAACATAGATTGATTGCCGATGTTTGTTATATTTCCTACACCAATCATTACTGCAAATTTATTGTTAGTTGTATCTTGTTGTGCAATACCTTGTAAAGCCACAATCAATATTAAAATTGTAATAATTTTTTTCATCGTCTTTAAATTTAGGTTATACAATAAATGCCCATTAAGTTACATAATGGGCATTTGTAATACAGTTTGTCAATTTTGATTATTTATATCTAATAGGGAATGCAGCCAAACATATCAAATCGTCTAACTCTACGCATTTTATATAACTACTAACAGTAATTACAACCTTAGTTATCACTTTAGCGACAAATAAGTAATCGTTTTATTCGTATTTGAATACTCAATATCCCCAGTAGGAGAGGGAGAAACATTATTTGTTTTCGCTTCGGCTATTCTTTTATATTCTTGTAATAAAGCAGTATTATGTTTAGTTGCTTCAATAAGTTGAATATAAAGTACTCTTCGTTCTGCACGAGGCAGCTTATTAACAATATCGTTGCTGATTATAAAAGCAGCATTTTGATATTCTCTCATTAGGGCTATATTTTCCCTAATCATGCTATCCTTAGTTACTTCTAGTTGTTCAAACTCATCATGCAAATCTTGTTTAGCTTGATTGTAACCTCGATTATAAGCATCTTCTTGACATTCTTCGTGTCCATGTATGAGCAGTCCTCCCAATATGATAAGAATACCCATAATTAACAGTAGTGACGCATCTCCTTTCATAGTTTCATTTTTAAGTTAATATTAAAGTTATATTTAACATACTTGAACAAGTAAGTTAATACTTTTTTAAAATCTTGCATACTCACATCAGACTTAGATAGACTTTGTATTGGATATGTTATTATATATTCTGTTTGGTTTATATAAAACCTTTTACCAACAACATCTTCTATTCTTCGTAAATGAGGTGCTTCTAAAAAAACAATAGCCGGCATTAAACCTGCTAATATTATTTTATCATATTTATTACTAATAAGCAAATCTCTTAGATGAGGCAAGCAAGTGTTTACGATATCCATATCGTATCGTAATTTAGGATAACAACGAAGTACACTTGTAACATAAGTGTCATCTGCGATACTATAAGTATCCAAGAGTTGATTTAGAACTTTGACAGATTTTGAATATAGCTTTCCTGAATTGCATTCACCGGAACTTGGTATATCGCGTATAATAAGAAATCTACCTTTACGATTGCCAAAGTTATCACTTGCTTGCTTATTTTTATATCTTAGATGGCACTTATTACAGTACATTACAAAAATGATTTAATCATCTTTATTACTTCTTGTGCCTTAGAACAAAATGTTTTGCACACCCAACCTAGTTTATTATCCACGCTTTCAACAACATTACGGATATTGTTTAGATTGTTGTTTAATTTGTTCTTTTCTCCTAATTCTTTTACTAAATCACGTTTAAGAGCATCTACTTTCTTTTCAGCTATATCAGCTTTAGTTCTAAGAGAACTAATAGATTCCTTAGCAATCTTTAATTCAGATTGAAGTCGGTTCTTGTCAAACAACGCATCATTGTATGCTTGTTCGTAATTAGCAATAATAGATTTAACCTTTTCTGTTAGTTTTGCACCTTTAAGTTCGGTTACATCTTTTACTTTCTGTCCGTTTGGCTTTATGTTTTTACCATTAACGAACTCTGATAGTTCAACTACCCAATTAACTTTTTTTGCCATTTGTTTAAAATTTAAATTAAAGTTTGTACATTAGTATTCGGTCTTGACAAACCTACATATAATAATCTATTTCTTTGATTTATATCTCGTCTTGGTCTACGAGTTACATCATAAATGATATCGTCAGCATTAATAAACGCTGATTTATAAGTACTGCCTTGACTTTTATGTATAGTTACACCAAAACCATAATCTAAATCTCTAGATACCATTATTTTTCCAGTTACTGGATTAGGTATGTTAATCATCGTTAGATTGGCTTCTTTGAACTTATAATATTCAACCCAAGCTTTACTTCGTTCTTTGCCCTTACTTGCAAATGCTCTTTCTATTAACTCATAAAGTATTTGAGTATAACGAACAAGAGTATCATTATCGGTATGGTCAATCACAAATAAATAAGGTGTAACTTTATTCAATATAAGTGATTTAAGTTGAACCATATGTACCTTTAACTCCCAAGCATTTACATAATCGGAAACTTCAGTTACTTGGTATTCATCACTATTGATAATAACCGGATTTAGAAACTCATCTACAATGGTAGTGTATCCCATAAGTATATCACCGGGTATTAAAATATCTGATGGATTATTAAATAATGAATTTCTAATAAAGCTATTCCAAATATTGATATTATCATTTGTATAAGCAAGATATTTAACATCATTTGGATTTTCTGATGTTTGATATGCTTTAAGTAGTTGTTCACTAAACACATCAATAGCTGGTTTTGAGTCTGCGGAAAATATACCATAGCCCTCTTTGGTAGTAGGATTATATTTACGCTTGCCTCGATTAGCATACATATACCTAATCAACTTTGATTGTTTAGACAATACATCATTTCTACTATAATTTAGAAGCTCAAACATATAGTTTGATGCTACTTGTCGTATTACTTCTTCTAGTTTAAAATGATGTGCCTCTTTTAAATCAAAGACAGAAGATTTAGTTTCTTTAACTGGTGCTAATTGAGCCTCATCACCAATGAATACTAAACGGATATTATGAGTTTCAGCAACGTTCAATAAAAGCTTTAGTAAAGGCTTGTTAATCATAGATGCTTCATCAACGAAACATACGTTGTAATCTAAAAGCTTCATATCGCCTAATTGATTAAACTTAGGATTATTTGGTTCAAAATCCTCAAGATTAACATCAAGACGAAATCCAAGTAAACTATGTAAAGTTTTAGTATTAACCTTTTTAAGTTTACTCGCAATAACTTGTACAGCTTTATGCGTTGGAGCAGATACAACCATAGCCGCTTTGTTAGCAGCATTTATAATCATACCTGTAAGTGTAGTTTTCCCTGTACCAGCAGCACCGCTGATAACAATAGGCTTAGTATCAGAACTACTTAGTAGTTCCAATACTTTATTGCCTATTTCTTCTTGTTGTTTAGTTGGCTTGAATCCCATATTTAAAAAGGTAAATCATCTTCTATATCGTCGGAATCATGATACTTATTGTTATTCCAACTTTCATATGCTTCTAATTCTTCACTAACAGCATTAATTGCAGCTTCCCATAATGTATCAGGGTCAGCCTCAATTTCAACAAAATGATTAAATTTATCAAAATCTGTTTCTAAGTGTATTAATTCAAGATTGGATAAACTTTTAACACCATATCCTTTTGTAGTTATATAAGGAAGTAATTGCTGCTCTATGCTGAATTGAATAGCGATACCTAAATAAATCCAAATGGGAACTTCTTTTAGATTCTCAAACGGAACTATATCATAGTATCCGTTATCATTCCAAAAGGTTTCAAACTTGTTGTTCTTTGTTATCATTTATTATCTCCTTTGCTATTCTTACGATTAACTCAATAATTAACAATCGTGCTTCGTGTCCAGCATAATGATAATGGTTAGCTATTACCAACCATGCTTGTAAAGTTAGTATAAAAGCCTCTCTCGGAATTGCACCAAATCTACCATTTACAGCTCCTACAATCTGATGAATAGTGGCATTTGTTTTGTTTGTTACACTATGGCATATAAACTTTTTATTAACAATCTGTCGCTTAATTATTGACGCATCTGTTATTAAATCATTTAATTCAGATGTAGGAATCTTTGACATTTCTTTGCGTAAAAATTCTTCTCCTGTTTCGCCTAATTGATTATTTATAGCTTGTCTAGCCATAGCCATAATTATATCATTTGTTAGGTTTCTATCTACGTACTTTGGAATCGTTTTATGAAAATGTATTAAGTAAGTACGAAATGTAGAACTAACATCACGTAAATCTTTAGGTTTATTAAAATCAAAACTAAAATTCTGGTTTCTAACCCAAAGTATGTGTCTAGCCATGTTTGTAATCAAACGTACAAGTTTAGCTTTAATATCTACTATCCGACTAATTATCTTTCCGTCTTTATATGTATACATTGGTAAATTCGGAAAGAAAGCTTGTAAAACAACTGTAATTAAAGCATTACCAATCATATTTAAATCTACCATTAACGTTCTAAATAAATTATCATAGACGTCTTCACTTGGCGTACTTATAGCAGCAACACATATATAGTCATCATTTTTTAATGATTTCACTATACCGGTCTTTGATTTAACAATTGCTTGTAAATCTTCTGTCGGTAGCTTAACAAGATAATCAATGAGCCAATCTTGCAAACTAAATAAATTTACTGCTTCAAGTAATTGAGAGGCTTCTTCTTGAGTTCTTTTTACGTATCGTGTAAAATCTTGTTTAGACGCATTACTTAAAACTGTTTTTCTAGTTGTGCTAAAATGATACGATTTCCGCAATACAGTCTCTATTTTGTTCTTATCAATAATCATAATATCTACTATCAAAATTATATTTAATAAATAATACTTTAAATACAGTTAAAGTTTCTGGCACTTCTTTATTTTCTTTGGCTAATTTAGCTCTATACAAATCTAAATCTTCACCTTTAACTTTAACCAATTTACCTTTTACGGTAGCACCTTTAATAAGAGGTGTATAAATAGTTCTTCCTACTTCACTATCTGAATGAAATGTTTGTTCTTGCATTATCAGATAACCTTTATGTTTAACATAATAGTATCCTCGCTTTCTAACTAAAGATAGTGATTCATCGTGAGGTAAATATCTTACTACTTCACCATATTTACCCGGTATAACAATCAGTCCGTTTTTATTTACTCGACCTTCAAGTAAACCTTTTGTAACATCTATGAAATTCTTCATATCTGCTTTCTTACGGACATGTTGTTTTACTTCTAAGCCCAGTATTTTATCCATTTGCAGCCTCCAATTGCATTAAACGTTCTTCTTCAGCAATAGCTTTATCAGCAACTTGTTTCTTATGAATTGCTAACTTATGACGTAGTTTATCTGCTTGTGGCTTAGGTATAACTTCGTCATAAATCTCTGGACTATAAGGTATATTAGCACCGGTTAAATACGATATTGTACGTTGTTTACCATTGATTGTTACAGAATGTACAACATCAAATTTAGCAAGATAACTTCCTGCAAGTTTAATCTTACTCTTAAATAACTTTAAATTTGATTTTCTTTTTCCCATTGCAATTTGTTTTTAAAATGGTTATTATTTAAATTTGTTTCTTTTCTTCTGTGTAAATATGCTTATCGTTGGCTGACCAAAGTTCATTACCAACATTGCTTTAGTCTTTGTTTTGGTAAGCATAAGAGTTTGTCCGATTAATACTTTATTGCCATTAGTTTTGAATAATCTGACAAACTCTTGTGCGAACCGTTGTTTGTTCTTAGTGTACATCGTCTTCATAAAGTTTTAAATAAAGAATACGGTGGTCTATATAATCAGAACTCAGATGCTTTAAATAATCTTTATCTCCATATGTTTCTTTATATTTTGTTACTACTTTATGTTTATTCAATACATTATCTGTTAAATAATGTACTAAATGAAGCATTATTTTATTTTGAGAAGGCAACATATGAGTAAACCAACATAGAAATATAGTTTCTGATTGTTCTAGCCTAACAATTGTATATTTAATGAGCTCTATTGTAACATCTACAATATTTACTGGTCTATTGGAATCAAAAACTTGTGTTTTACCAAAGCCTCTTTCTCTAAACATAGATTGAATATATGATGTTTTATAAATTGGTGCTATTTTATAATAAGAGTCTTTAAATATACTTGTACTATCAATAGGTAATAGCAGGGTATTTCTTAATTCTAATTCAATCAACGTTAAACGTAAATATATCTTTAAATAATCAGTTATAACATCATTTGTTGAATCCTCCCATATGTAGTTTGATATTGTAGATAACGCTTTCTTTATATCTATATTTATTCCTTTGCTAAAAATAATAGCATTTATATCTGCTTTTAGTTCGTCTTCTGGTTTTTCTACCAATTCACATATAGCAAAGTCTGTAAATTCAATAGTTTGTAGTAGTCTACATAGCTGTTTGTAACTAACTTTATCATATCTTAAATATTCAAACCTCCAACGGTTTATTGCAACTAGTGCCATAAGGTGTTTATCAACCTTCGGAATGAAATTACCGCCGTCGTATCTATCATAATATGCAGTAAGAATACTTAATACAAATGCCGGTGAAAGTTCAGCATCTAGTGTTTTTACAGCAGAAAACAGCTTATATCTATCTGTTTCTCCTAATCCTTTAATGTTTGTTTGTGTCAATAACATAATATTTAATTTTTAAATGGTTTACTAATTCATTTTGAAAATCAGCTTAACAATGATAATCATATTTATACGAAATTAAAACTAAAAAAATGATAACCAATGTCTATTATGAAAGATAATTATAAATATTCAGATTGGGAGTCCGAATAGTAGATATGTTATCATTGATTAAGCTGATATATTTTACTTGTAACAATATTGTACTATAAGT